>Ga0114959_10000034_pt1 | contig 115297 bp, 108 predicted proteins | sample C_130625_EF_Meta_FD_87317 | JGI IMG/M metagenome (GOLD analysis project Ga0114959, IMG submission 87317) | Freshwater microbial communities from Lake Croche, Canada to study carbon cycling - C_130625_EF_MetaG | ecosystem: Environmental > Aquatic > Freshwater > Lake | place: Lake Croche...
CTCCATCGTACCTCAGAAGTACTCCATCGTACCTCAGAAGTACTCCATCGTACTTCGGAAGTACTAAATCGTACCTCGGAGGTTCTCAATCGTACCTCAGAGGTACTCAATCGTACTTCGGAAGTACTAATTTTAACAAATGAAGTACTCCATCGTACTTCGCTACATCAAATGGGTAAGTGAGAGGTAATGAAATGAACCTGCAAAGGCTATAAATGAACTGAGGAACTACCTTTTTGCTGCTTTATAACCAAACCAATGCTGTTACAAAACAGTTTTCAGTACTTCCTCAGTTGTCTATTAAATTCTATATGTTATTTAGACTGGTTGGGATTGGTTTAAGTAGTTTTTGGCTTTTTACCTACACTCTTAAATTGAGCTTGAATTTTTTCTAAAATAGGCAAAATGTTGCTATCAGTTTTTGCCCCTTGCTTCAAATAAGAATAAGCCAAATCAGTATTAGTCATCAATTCATTACCCAACTGCATCAAAGTGTCATCTACTAACTGGAAAATACCACCTAATAAAGTGTATACATCCAATAAAGGGATAAATAAATCTGCATCTTTCAAATACTCCACTGTATTAAACGATTTTGGCATCGCATCGGGAAACATTTTCACTGCACTAGCTACATCCCTTACATAACCTTGACGTTTTGATCCAAGTTTTCTTAAACTTTTTCTTTCCTCTTTATTGAGCGAAATTAAAAAAGGAAGCTTTGTTTTAATAGTTACGGCTGCTGTTATCACTGCTTGTCTATCTGTTTCGTTTAGGGCAGCCGAAATTTTGTTGTTAATACTCATAAAAAATAAAATTTAAAAAGTGTATAATTAAAATAATAAAACATTTAACAATTGCACATCAAATCCTCATTTCCTACACCAAGCGTTTTGGTTTTTTTCTCAAAATTGCATCACGCTTAGCTCGTACCCATTTCCAGTTATCTCTATGTTTTTTCGTTGTGCATGGCGAATAATATTTGGAAGTTTGTGAAGGATATTCATTTCAAACTATTTCCTCTTTAAAAGATCTCTTTAAAACTTTTGACAAATTTATAGGGAAACATTTGAAAATATTATTGGTTTCTAGCACCTAATTTTCAAATGTGAAAAACTTTGCATTTTTTGTGGATAACCTGCTGTTTTAGGGCTGCATTCCACGCTATGGAAAGGCATCCAATAATGTATTTATCAGTTTCCAAAATCTTAGAACATAAATAAATATGCCAATTTGTCTATTCCTAAAATCCATATTGCTATTCAATCAATTATTGATACATTTCTCAAAATGAAGTATTAGGATTTTTAAAAAAATCCCTGCTGTTCATTAAGCGATAGCACCTAAAAATTAAAAAAGACTATTAAATGGAAAAGTAATACGAGTTTGTAGTGAATAAAAAATTAAAGTTATTTTCCTAAATCCCTATTTTAGCCTCGTAGCATTAGCAATACAATCGTTTACAAGAACCTTTTTATTAAACACAATTCAATTTGCGAAATGGGGGCATTTAAAATTTTTCGGTTATCTACAATTATAAAAACCAGTCTTGTTTTTTTATCATTGGTCTTATTTTCTTCTTGTGGAATGTACCATATGTACAATAAAAAAGAAGCATTAAAAAATGCAAAGAAGCAACAAAAGACCTCTAAAGAACACCAGGTGATTGAAGATAAAGATAGAATTGTAAATGTACTTACCAGAGATAGTTCTTTGCAAAAACTAGATGTTATCTATGAGTTTGATGATAAGGATAATCAAATTAAATATACTGTTAAATCATATTGCGATTCTTGCGCTAAAAAGTATTTGAAAAATGAATTAGAAAGTAAATCATATAAGTGGAAACGGTTGAATGATTCAACATACATTTCTAACTTCTATCTAAAATGGATGCTGCACATCCATCCTTCAGAATTCTCTTACGAAATTGTGAAGCATAATTTTAGTAGAAAGGAGCGTAGAGAGATGATTAAAAATGCACAATAAGAGAATTCCTAAAATTTTCATTTATTAATTTATTAAAAAATATACTCACTGGCTATGTATTCATTTAAAATTATCAGCTTTCACATATATGATAGTATACAAGAAATAGGGATTGATTCTATTCAATTTCATTTAGAAGTTTTAAAAGAAGGAAGGACATTTTATACCTTGCTGAGTTATAGAGATATTTATCGTTTTTGTGAGGAAAACCTGCCAAATGTGGCTACCTATCTTAAAGGTGTTAGGAATAATATTAGTGGATTTGGTCCTAAGGAAACCAAGGTTTGGGCTATTTTGCAAGAAGAAGCATTTGAAATAGAACCCCTGTTTTACCAGTTTATAGAACAACACCAAGATTGGCTTAGTCCTGCATCTAAGCCAATAACCGCAGAAGAAAGGAAAGCAATGGATGAAATTGTAAGAGAATTGGGTAAAGAATCAACTTTAATACGTGATGCTAATTTAAGAGAAACTGCATTTATGGACAAAATATTGGAAGATCTAACGGCTAGGGTGTTAGAATTTTATCCTGAAATATTTGAATCGAATTCCGAGAATATTACAATGTTGAAAGATATTTTAGTTAAAAATATTTCTAATCTTTCTTTAGAGTTGGAAGCCCTTGCTTTTGAATCTCTGAAGGATTATAGAAAGTTAAAAAGTGGAAAAATAGATGAGCTGGAATGAATAGCTAGAATTTAATTGAATGAAATAGGTTTTACCAAAAAAAACCCAAAAAGCAAGCTTAGGTTTGCTAATAAATCATTACCTAAATGATGAACAATTTCAAAACACTTTTAAGTATTTTAATTCTTCTTTTGATAAGCTATACTTCAAAAGCTATTTCTTATCAGTCTAGCTATGTAGCAGATACTTCTTTTAAACAAACTTTAATTGTTCCCAAACATGCTTCATTACCAGCATTAGGGAGGAAATTGAGTATAAAAGAAAAAGTATTATTCTTTATTAGTAAAAGTTTATTAAAGCGAAAGCATAACAATTCGTCAGCTGAAAAAGAAATATCTATTGAAAGGCTAGAACGAAATGTTCATTTAGGTTTTATTTTTTCACTGTTTAGTTTTATAATGCCCTTGCTTATTATACCAGCATTAATACTACAGATTAAAGCTTTTGGACACGAGAAACTATTGTCTAAAAAAAGCAGGAGAAAATTAATTTTTATAGAAGTAGTAGGGTATTTTTGGTTAGTAGTTGCTTTGTTGTTTGTTCTAGTGACAGCAATAAATATTGCACTCGAAATGATTTATGCAGCTTTAGATGATTTTTTTGATCAATTTTATGGGATAATGCCTATGTAATAAATACCTAATATTGGTTCAATTATCATCCATTTTCACTTATTGAGGAATTGCTTCTACTAGTATTTCATTTCCAGCTTTATCGTAATAAGTGCAAATCATTGTTTGTAGACTAACAAACCATTTTTCAATTCCTGTTGAAGCGCAATCCTTGCAAAAAGTGTAATAATCTGTTTCTCCTTGTTGGTGGCTTTTCAACTGTTTTTCAAATGTGGCTTTATCACTATTGTCGGAAATGGTAAGATTGTCATACTTAGGTTTTGAACTTGTTTGATATTCCTTTTCACCAAAATATAGGGTATGGCTGTCATGCACCCATGTTTCAAAAGCTACAACGCCTAACTTTTTAATTTCAGCAATGTATTTAGGAAAATCGGCACCGGATTGCACTTTGCTATGTGCAAGTTCAATTTGTTCTACTGTAAACATTTTTATCTTTTTTAATAATCAAACCATGATTTTTAATTTGGGATATTTAATTGGTTAATTTCCAAGAAACAGGTAATTGCTTGATAGTTTTTTACATAAAAATATCCTACACCGACTTTCTCACATATTTGGTTAAAATAACAATCGTATCGCCTTCTATTTTGCCTTCAATTTGTTCTGCATTATCAGGTACCAATCTTATTTTTCTTACGGTAGTTCCTTTTGGTGCAATGAAATTAGCGCCTTTCACATTCAGGTTTTGGGTCAAGATTACCGTGTCGCCGGTTTCCAATACCACACCAAAACTGTCCTTATGTACCACTACATTGGCTGCCAATTCGGCTTCTGCATTTGCCCATTCTATTACTGATTCATCTAATGCAACGGTTGCTTTGGTTTCTGCTGCCCAATCTTCGGTAATGCTGCCTAATATTTTATAACTCAATGCTTGCACAGCAGGCACTTCGCTCCAAATACTGCCTTCTATACAACGCCAATGGTTGGAATCGGTATAGTCTTTCTCACTTATTTTTCCATAACAATTGCTGCAAAGAACTACTTGGTTATTGGTAGAATCATCGGTTTTCGGGGGAACGGCATAAGCCACTAAATTGTCATCGGTACTGCTGCATAGTTCGCAGATATTGCCACTTCGTGTTGCAAGAATGGGAGATATAGCCATTGGGCGAAAATAGGGGTTTAGCTACCACATGGATTTTTTATTACCACATAGACACATAGGCACATAGATATTTAGATAAATAGATTATTCATAAAAAGGGAGAAAGGGGACATAGAAAACAAAGTAGAACATAAAGGAATAAAATAGTGGATGAACCTATTTATTTTCTACATAGTTTCTTTCTAAAATTGCTATAGATATTGTTATTTATTACACTGAGGGTCACGGAGGTTCACAGAGAGTCACAGAGGTTTTTAGCTCAGTGTGTCTCTGTGTCTTCTCTGTGGTTCTCTGTGAATTTTTTATAACCCTATTATGAAAAAGGTTGTGAATAAAGGATAGTGTATCATAGGATATTATACCAATTGGAAACAAAAGCCACTCTATGATAAACCTATGTGTCTATGTGCCTATGTGGTGGATAGCTATCCTACAAAAAAATAGTGGCGTTCTTTTCAGAAACGCCACTATCTCAATTAATTATAGTAAGAAACCAGATGAAATCTTAAGCCAATTTAGCTTTTAAATTCACATCTAAAGCATCTAAGAATTCTTCAGTATATAAATAATGTTCACCATGATTTACCTTGTTGCCATAAATACATACAGCCAAATCTTTGGTCATTTTTCCGCTTTCTACTGTTTCCACACACACTTGTTCTAAAGCTTGGCAGAAGTTAATAAGCGCTTGGTTGCCATCTAATTTACCTCTAAACTCCAATCCTCTTGTCCATGCAAAAATGGAAGCTATTGGGTTGGTAGAAGTAGGTTTTCCTTTTTGGTGTTCGCGGTAGTGACGCGTTACAGTACCATGTGCCGCTTCAGCTTCCATTACATTTCCATCAGGAGTAACTAATACAGATGTCATTAAGCCCAAGCTACCAAAACCTTGTGCTACGGTATCGCTTTGCACATCACCATCATAGTTCTTACAAGCCCATACAAAGTTGCCATTCCATTTCAAAGCACTTGCTACCATGTCATCAATTAAGCGATGTTCATAAGTAATACTAGCCTCGGCATATTTAGCCTTAAATTCATTTTGATACACTTCTTCAAAAATGTCTTTAAAGCGACCATCATATTTTTTAAGAATGGTATTTTTTGTAGATAAATACAAAGGCCATTTTTTAGAAAGAGCTTGATTCAAGCAAGATCTTGCAAAACCATAAATGCTTTCATCGGTATTGTACATAGCCAATGCTACACCATCTCCCTTGAAATTAAATACTTCAAAAGATTGTTTCGTGCCATCTTCACCTTCAAAACTAATGGTCAATTTCCCTTTTCCTTTGGTAACGAAGTCTGTAGCACGATACTGATCTCCAAATGCATGGCGACCAATACATATAGGTGCAGTCCAGTTCGGTACTAAGCGAGGCACATTGCTACAAACAATTGGTTCGCGGAATACAGTACCATCTAATATGTTGCGGATAGTGCCATTAGGGCTTTTCCACATTTGTTTTAGTTTAAATTCTGTTACTCTTTGTTCATCAGGGGTAATGGTGGCACATTTAATACCTACACCATATTGTTTAATTGCGTTTGCAGCATCAATAGTTACTTGGTCGTTGGTTTCATCGCGATATTCCATACTAAGGTCATAATATTTTATGTCTAATTCTAGGTACGGAAGAATAAGTTTGTCTTTAATAAATTTCCAAATGATTCTCGTCATTTCGTCGCCATCAAGTTCTACAACCGGATTTATTACTTTAATTTTTTCAGCCATTATTTATATTTTGTTTTATTAATTGTGCCAAAAATAGGGGGTTTAATTGCTTAAATCTTTTTTGAGAATCGCATCTTTAAAAAGTTTTTTGTGTAATCGTTATCGAAATAAGCAGCACTCATTTGAATAATATATTTAAGTGAAAGAGATAGATTGATGCTATAACATCTTTTTTTGCTAAAAATTAATTAAAATGAATTTGGATATAGCGTGGGCATTTATGAATTGTAGAATTGTGCGATATGTAATTTTGGCGTAAAATTTATTTATAATAGTAAATTTTGCAGATTAGGGTGGATTGAGATCAAATCTTTAGCTTGTACTTTTTCTTTTGTCTGTAATAATGACGCATTTTCCTTGATGGCACAGAAATAGAGTTTCGGTATCCAAATTTATTTATTAATTTCAAAATTTATATTATGGCATCTGAAAAGTTGAACATCACACCACTACACGACAGAGTGATAGTAAAAGCGGCTGCTGCCGAAGAAAAAACTGCTGGAGGAATCATTATTCCTGATACTGCAAAAGAAAAACCACAACGTGGGGTAGTAGTAGCAGCTGGTACTGGTAAAAAAGACGAACCTATGACAGTAAAAGTAGGTGACAGTGTTTTGTATGGTAAATATGCAGGAACTGAAATAGCTGTTGAAGGGCAAGATTTATTAATCATGAGAGAAAGCGATATCCTAGCTATTGTATAATTTACAAGTAGGATTCAATTTATCAAATCATTAATAGAGTAAATGTAAAATTCATTCTTTTAATAGTTTAATTAAAAAATTAAAATTTAAAGTAAAATGGCAAAACAAATTTTCTTCGATATCGAAGCTCGTAACAAGATGAAGAAAGGCGTTGATACATTAGCAAACGCCGTTAAAGTAACATTAGGACCAAAAGGTCGCAATGTGGTAATAGAAAAGAAATTTGGTGCACCTCAAGTTACAAAAGATGGTGTATCAGTAGCTAAAGAAATTGAATTAGAAGACCCAATTGAAAATATGGGTGCTCAAATGGTGAAAGAAGTAGCTTCTAAAACAGCAGATATTGCTGGAGATGGTACTACTACTGCAACTGTTTTGGCTCAGTCTATTATCAGCGAAGGTTTGAAAAACGTTGCTGCAGGTGCAAACCCAATGGATTTGAAAAGAGGTATTGACAAAGCAGTAACTAAAGTTGTTGAAAACTTAAAAGCCCAGTCTCAATCAGTAGGTGATGATAGCAAGAAGATTGAACAAGTAGCTACTATCTCTGCTAACAGCGATGCTGTAATTGGAAAATTGATTGCTGATGCAATGGCTAGAGTTGGTAAAGAAGGTGTTATCACTGTTGAAGAAGCAAAAGGAACTGATACTACTGTAGATGTAGTAGAAGGTATGCAATTCGATCGTGGATATATTTCTCCATACTTTGTTACCAACAGCGAGAAAATGGAAGTAGAATTGCAAAATCCTTTTATACTTATTTATGATAAAAAGATTACTGCAATGAAAGACATTTTGCACATCTTAGAAAAAGTTGCTCAAAGTGGTCGTCCATTAGTAATCATTGCTGAAGATTTAGAAGGAGAAGCATTGGCTACTTTGGTAGTAAATAAATTGCGTGGAACTATTAAAGTTGCTGCAGTAAAAGCACCAGGTTTTGGCGATAGAAGAAAAGAAATGTTAACTGATATTGCTATCTTAACTGCAGGAACTGTAGTAAGTGAAGAGCAAGGTTACAAATTAGAAAATGCTGATTTAAGCTATTTAGGTCAAGCTGCTTCTATCACCATCGATAAAGACAATACTACTATTGTAGGTGGTAAAGGAACTAAGGAAGATATCAAAGCTCGTGTAAATCAAATCAAAGCGCAAGTTGAGAATACAACTTCTGATTATGATCGCGAAAAATTACAAGAGCGTTTGGCTAAATTAAGCGGAGGTGTTGCAGTATTGTATGTTGGTGCAGCTACTGAAGTAGAAATGAAAGAAAAGAAAGACCGTGTAGATGATGCACTTCATGCTACAAGAGCAGCCGTTGAAGAAGGTATTGTTCCAGGTGGTGGAGTAGCTTATATCCGCGCTATCGAAAGCTTAGAAGGCTTCAAAGGTGAAAACATTGATGAAACTACAGGTATCCAAATAGTAAAACGTGCTATTGAAGAGCCAATTCGTCAAATTGTTGTAAACAGCGGTATTGAAGGTTCTATTGTTGTACAAAAAATCAAAGAAGGTAAAGCTGATTTTGGTTTCAATGCAAGAACAGAAGTTTACGAAAATTTATTAGCTGCAGGTGTTATTGATCCTACTAAAGTAACAAGAGTTGCATTGGAAAATGCTGCTTCAATTGCTGGTATGTTATTAACTACTGAATGTGTAATTGCTGATAAGCCAAAGAAAGAAGAAGCACATAGTCATGGTGCTCCTGATATGGGTGGAATGGGTGGTTATTAATACCCATGTTGATATAAATGTAAAAAGCCTCATTAGTGTAAAAACTAGTGAGGCTTTTTTTATTTGTATTCTTTTTATGATAAATCACCACATAACATTCTTGCCTTTAGGAACATAGAAAAATAGAGAACTAATATTTAAAAATGAAAATCTAAATGATTTATAAATCCAAATATCTATGTGTCTATCTGCCTATGTGGTAATTATCAACTCTTTTTATTCAGAAGCTACATTATGCTTTACATAGCCCCTCCATTTTTCAATCATCTGTTGCATATCGTTTGGCAATTCGCTGTTAAAAGACATAAACTCTTCCGTTCTTGGATGAATGAATCCTAACGTTTTTGCATGTAGCGCACATCTTGGGCAAACTTCAAAACAATTTTCTACAAACTGTTTGTATCTAGTGTAAATAGTTCCTTTTAAAATCTTATCACCACCATATTCCCAATCATTAAATAATGTGTGACCAATATGTTTCATGTGTACTCTTATTTGGTGGGTTCTTCCAGTTTCTAAAACACATTCAACAACTGTTACATAATTCAATCTTTCAATTACTGAAAAGTGTGTGGTGGCGTGTTTGCCAATCTCCCCATCAGGATAGGCTGCAAACATTTTTCTATATTGTTGGTGGCGAGCTATATGTGCATGTATAGTGCCTTTATCTTCCTCAACACTTCCCCAAACCACAGCAACATATTTTCTTTCTACTGTATGGTTGAAAAATTGGTTGGATAAATGAGCAGCTGCTTTAGCGTTTTTAGCCATTACTATTAAGCCTGTAGTATTTTTATCTATTCTATGCACCAATCCAAAACGTGGAAGTGAATCTTCATTTATTTCAGGATTTTCTTGTAGAAGATGATAAAATACCCCATTTAATAGTGTTCCAGAAAAGTTACCTACACCCGGATGAACTACCATGTTTGGTTGTTTATTTATTACCATTACATCGGCATCTTCATAAACAATATTTAATGGTACAGGCTCTGCCTTTAAGATGGTATAATCAGGATTGATGAATGTCATTAATACAATATCATCACCTGGCTTTATTTTATAATTGCTTTTAACAATTTTACCATTTACAGTAAGAAATCCAGCGTCAATACCTTGTTGAACTTTGTTTCTTGTAGCACCTTCAATATGATTTTGAATCCATTTGTCTATTCTTAAAGGTTCTTGACCTTTATCAACTATAAAGGTTTTCTTTTCGTAAAGATTGTCGCTATTATCTTCTTGTACAATGTTTATGTCCACATTCATAGTAGCAAATATAATAGTTGACTTTTTAGTTTGAATTAATCATTAAAATTGCTTTAAATAATCAAATTGCTAAGCCTTTTTTATTTCATTTTTATTAGGAATTCTTACAACATTAATTTTAGTATTAACTATCTATTTTGAATATAATGATAAAAACCTACTGCTTATTTGGCAGTAATAAATAAATGATTTATTATTGAACGGATAATTATTATTTAATTAGGATTACAGTTAATGAAGGGAAGCGATTTTGGTGATGATTTTCAGTGGGGAGTTGCAATTGCAGCCATTCAAAACGAAGGTGCATACAATATTGACGGAAAAGGACTTACCATTTGGGATGTATTTGCGAGGAAGCAGGGCAAAATAAAAAATGGTGACAAGCCTTCTCATGCTTGCGAATTTTATTACCGTTATAAAGATGATATTCTATTGGCAAAGGCTTTGGGATTTAAAGTATTTAGATTCTCTATTGCTTGGGCAAGAATATTACCCGAAGGAACCGGAAAGCCAAACAAAGCGGGGCTTCTATTTTATCATAAGGTAATTGATGAGTGCCTAGAACTTGGGTTAATTCCATATGTGACCTTATATCATTGGGATTTACCACAGGCTTTAGAGCTTGAAGGTGGGTGGACTAGTCATTTAATGCTTAAATGGTTTACTCGTTTTGCAACTATATGTATGCACGAATATGGTAATAAAGTAAAGAATTGGATTGTTCTAAATGAACCAATGGGCTTTACTACTTTGGGCTATATGGTGGGAGTTCATGCACCGGGGAGAATTGGAGTAGATAACTTTTTTAATGCAGTACACAATGCTGCATTGTCGCAAGCAGAAATAGGAAGATTAATAAGGAGTGAAGTAAAAGATGCACATATCGGTACTACATTTTCATGTAGTGAAGTAATGCCCTATACTCAAAAAGAAGAAGATATTCAGGCGGCTAATAGAATGGATATTTTATTAAACCGATTGTACATAGAACCCGTTCTTGGAAAAGGCTATCCATATCATGAAGGATTTAACTTGATGGATAAATTGCATTTACATACAAAGGCTTGGAAATATACTGAACGGCTTACGTTTGATTTTGACTTTATTGGTGTTCAAAATTATTTTGCATTAACTGTAAAGCACAATCCATTAATTCCATACATCCAAGCAAGTGAAGTAAAAGCTACTTCTAGAAAAGTACCTTGTACTGCTTTTGGTTGGGAAATAAATTCTGATAGTTTTTACAGAATGGTGAAAAGGTTTTGGGATTATGGAAACATTAAAGAAATCATCATTTCTGAAGGGGGTGCTTATTTTAAAGATCATTTAGTAAATGGTGTAGTGAACGATGCACACAGAATACAATATTACCAAGACTATTTGCAAGCTTTATTAAAAGCTAAATCAGAAGGGGTAAACGTTACAGGATATTTCGCATGGACACTTACTGATAATTTTGAATGGGCTGAAGGCTATAAAGCAAGATTTGGTTTGGTGCATGTAGATTTTAAAACACAATTACGTACCATTAAGAACTCTGGTTATTGGTGGCGCAAATTTGTATCGAGCTAACATTCATCACATTAACTAAAAAACATATATACAAAACTTAATATGGATTACTTTCATTTAGTAGCAATTCTTTTTAGAACTACTGTTTCTTTGTAGCCAAAACGAATCAATAGTATTTCAAATTTGAAGCTTATGTTTAAGATATTCGGAAGAAGTGTAGCTTTTTTACTTTTCCTAACCATTTTTTCTTTTCAAACATCATTTGCTCAAAACAATCCTTCCTTAAAAGAAGGGTTAGAAGTAGGTACTAAACCAAATTACTATCATTCAGCTGTAAATCTTTCATCAGGAAACTGGAATTTTTCTAATGCAATCATAGCGAATTCATCATTAGATAAGAAAAATGGCAAGCAATCAATTAGATTAAAATCGAATGGATTTGTGGAAATGAATTTCGATTATCCTTTTGGCATTACAAAACTCATTTCTATTCAGCATGGTATTTATGGAAATGATACTTCCAATGTTGTTTGGAGTTTGTATTGCTCGGCAGATAAAGGGCAATCATGGCAGCAAGTGGGCGATTCAGTAATTACATCCAATTCAACTCTGAAATCAATTACTTTTATTAAGACATTCTCTGGTAGCCTGCGTTTTCAAATCCGTCATTTACATGGCAGTAAATTGAATATTGATGACATCGTTATTTCTGGAAGTGGAAATAATACTCGTAACAATTCTGTTTCCACTTTTGGATCTGGCACCTGCAATTGTAGCAGCAGTACCGATACCATACCTACTAGAGATGATAATTTAGCTATGGGAAATCCTAGCAATGCCACTACCAATACAACTGATTCTAATAATTATTTAATATCTAAAAGTCAATACACTGTTTCTTACAACAATGCTTACGGTGTGCCTAATTGGAGTAGCTGGCATTTAAGTAGTGCTTGGAAAGGTAGTGCTGCAAGATGTGATTGCTTTACATCTGATGCTACTTTACCTACAGGATATACAAAAATTGTTACAGGAAATTACACGAATACAGGGTTTGATAGAGGACATCTTTGTCCTTCAGAAGATAGAGATAGTACAGCTGCTGACAATAAAGCAACCTTTATTATGACCAATATTACTCCTCAATCTCCTGTATTAAATCAACAAACATGGGCAAGTTTTGAAACCTATTGCAGAAAACTAATGAGCCAAGGCAATGAATTGTATATAATTGCAGGGGGCTATGGTTCAGGAGGTGAGAGTAGCAATGGCGGTGATAGTACTACTATTAGTAAAGGAAAAATACGGGTGTATGCTCGATTTTGGAAAGTGGCAATTATACTTCCTGTTGGAACGAATGATGTGAATCGTGTAACTAATAGTACACGTGTAATTGCTATTGATATGCCCAATAAACAAAATGTAAATGCCAATTCTTGGGGATATTATCGAGTGTCTGTTGATGCTATTGAAGCTGCGACAGGTTATAATTTATTGAGCAATGTGCCTACTTCCATTCAAAATGTTATTGAAGCATCAGCAGATACAGGGCCTACCAATTAATCACTATTTTTTATCACATAGGCATATAGACACATAGTAAAATAGGTACATTATCTAGAAAAGGTAAGAGAAAGTACTTTGATAAATCATAATTCATGCTATGTATTGCATAATCTTGGTTTAAGTAATGAATATTTATCAATAGAAACAAAACAAATTCATAACTATGTGACTATATACCTATGTGGTGAATAGAATCATTTTTCTTTCTTTATGTTGAAGCGTGTTAATTTTTGATTATCATTTACATGCTTTCTAATTTGCATTTTTAGTCCTACTATTTTTACCAAGAAAGTTCTTTTTTTAAGGATAAGTTGTGTTTATTTGTTAATAATATTTGCTTTTATATTATTAATCCTCAACAATAGGAGCTACTGAATTCGTAATGTTTATCCTGTTACATTTGTCGGATTACTAAATAGACAATTAAAATATGTTTTGGTACGAACCTGATGTAAAAGGTGTAGAACAAAGAAAAGAGAAAGTTCAAAACCCTAAAATCCTTTTTTATGGAAGTTCATCCATTAGATTATGGACTACTTTGGAAGAAGATTTTAAGGAATATGCTCCTTTAAATATGGGATTTGGTGGTTCTACTTTGGCTGCTTGTATCGTATATTTTGATAGATTGATGAAAGACCTGCATCCTGATATTCTATTAATATATGCGGGAGACAATGATTTAGGAGATGGTCGCCACCCAGAAGAGGTGTTGATATTTTTCCAACAAATGATTGTAAAAGTGCGTGAACGATTTGGAATGATACCAGTAATGTTTGTTTCCGTAAAGCCAAGCATTCGCCGGTTTAATATTTTAGAGCAAATAAAATTTACCAATAAAATTATTGCTGCTGAAGTAGAGAAGATGGATAGCCAAGTGTTTTTTATAAATGTTTTCGACAAAATGCTTGATCCAAAAAACCACCCAAATTGGTCCTTATTCCAATCGGAAGGATTGCATATAAACGAGAAAGGCTATGCTATATGGACATCTGTTATAAAAGAATTTATGATTGAGCATAATATTTCGTTACAATAAATAAAATAATTTTCCCATGTACACAGCTTTGTCTTCTGCAATTACTGCTGGTGGTTATAAAAGAGAATATTACAAATGGTTTAGCGGACATGTGCAGCGCGATATGGAAATGCTGGTGTTTGGTCACTCTGGCAATCCGGTAATATTGTATCCTACAAGAACTGCACGTTTTTTTGATTATGAAGATTGGAAAGTAATTGATGCTTTTTCCGAAAAGTTAGTAGCTGGTGAAGTACAAGTGTTTTGTATAGATAGTGCCGACCAACAAAGTTTTTACAACAAATCCATTCCGCCTAATGAGCGTATTTTGAAACATTTTCAATTTGAAAATTATATCCTTCAAGAGTTGTTGCCCTTTATTCGTTCAAGAAATTCCAATACCAATATCATTTCCGCAGGCTGTAGTCTTGGTGCTTTTCATGCGGTGAACATGGCTTTCAGGTATCCAACATTGTTTAGTAAAGTAGTATCTATGAGTGGTAGATATGATCTTACATTAAAACTTGCCTATTTCGATGATTTGTTTGAAGGATATATGGACAACAATATTTATTGCCATACACCCACCAAATACCTTCCCAATATTCAAAACCCTCATAGCTTAGATTTATTAAGAAAGTTAGACATTACCATTGTGATAGGAGAGGAGGATGCTTTCTTGCAAAACAACCAGCTATTGCACGAACAATTATTACAAAAATCTATTCCACACAAATATTTTATTTGGAAGGGTGAAGCCCACAAAGCGCAGTATTGGATTCAAATGATTCAGCTTTACTTTTAGTAGTTGTTAGTTGTTAGTTGATATTGATTAGTGGTTAGTCCCTCAATAGGCTCACTGATTTTTACATATTAAGAACTAACATATTTTCTAGGTTATCGGAGCTGGTCTCTACTGAAAGTCTGACTAAAAAACTAAACAAATAAATATGAGGAATAAACATTTAAAGGTTGGTTTTTATTTGCCATTTTTTATGGTTATAATAATGATGAATAGTTGCTCATTATTACTTAATAAAAAAGGGTTACAAAAAGAAAAAATTAGTTATTACACAAATCTATGTGATGATACTGTTTGTAATTCAAATTCATATTCTTCATCTTTTTATTATTATAAAGATCTAGTATTATCTTATCATACTTTAACAAGATTCAATAGTAGAAATAAAAAGTTTGAGTATGGGAAATCGTATTTTCTTTATGATAAAAGATATAAAAGGATACTCAATTTCGATACTCTTGAAAACCCAATTTTTGTTGATACTTCTTTTGAAAAATATAAACTTAGTTGCTTTTTTTCATACCAAACATATGATGAATATGATACCTCTAAAGTTAGGGCTCACATAAAAAAAAGCAATTCAAAAGAAATGATTTTAAAAGCATTTAGTTTGGAGTATAAGCCTATGGTTGAAACACTATACTTGTCAAAAAAAGCAAATAGTTATCATACCTCTCTTGCGCCTTATTTTGATTCCATTTATCAAAAAAGAGCTTATAAAACAATTGTTAATGATGAAGATTATGATAATAGAAACCATTTTATCAAATTCTATGTAAAAAAGGTTATTACAAAAGAGTCTTTCTCAAGAAAAGAGCGAGACACTATAATTAATTTTTTAAAGAGTATTGATACTACCTTGTTAAAAAGATAATTGTAGTTTATTGTAGGAGTGTTACAGGTTTTCTTTTCTTCTCTTTATTTTGCTAGAGTTATAAAAATCATTACACCTGAAATGGTCTGACTTTCAGTACCGACCAAATAAACCAAAAGCTCGATTCTGTATTTGTAGTTAGTAAATAGTGAATAATAAATGGTCAATTCCAAGCCCCCATATTATGCAGTAATTTTTACATCGTTGCGCAATGAACAAGTGAATGATGGCTATGAAGCAATGGCTGATGAAATGGTTGCATTGGCTAAAGCGCAACCTGGCTTTATAGCAGTAGATTCTGCGAGAAATGGTATAGGAATTACTGTTTCATATTGGGAAAGTCTCGAAGCCATTCAGCAATGGAAATTGCATACCGACCATCTTTTAGCGCAACAATTGGGTAAGGAAAAATGGTATTTACATTATTCTGTGAGAATATGTAAAGTGGAGAGGGAATATGAATTTGGTGGGTAGGTATGATAAGTGTATTCACTAATTTATTTACATTTGAAATCTAAAAATATTCTACTATGACTTGGCAATATCATTATGACCAAACAGGTAAGTCAATAGGCGTATTTATACCTATAGATGAGTGGCATAGCTTGCAAGATAAATATCAGGAATTGGCAAATGTGCCTACTCCAATTTGGCAGAATAGTATTTTAGATGAAAGATTAAAGCTATTAGCTGCTAATCCAAATGATATAACATCTCTTGATGTTTTTTGGGATGAATTGAATGAACTTACAAATGGGAAAGTATAAAGTAGTCATTCAGAATATTGCCAAATTGGATGTTACAGAAACTCGTATGAAATTTTTACTCAATATTAAATAGTAGATTGAAATTGCTATTAGATTTACCACCAATAAAGAGTGGTTTTTTGGTGATTAAAAAGAATTATATGCTAAAAAAGTTTGGGAAATTGTTTGTGTTTTGTCTTCTATTTTCTTGTATGAAACCCGCTCAAAAGGGTATTGAAAGAGAGAAGGAATACAGAAATATAGTTTTTGAAACTGATTATAATGATGTGTTGAAGACCGCTCAATTGCAACACAAACCAATTTTCATGGATGTATATACCGATTGGTGTGGATGGTGCAAAAAGCTAGATGAGACAACCTATAACGACCCTGAATTGATTAAATATTTCAATACCAACTTTATTCCTTTAAAGGTTAATGCTGAATACAAACAAGGGCCGGGCGTGAAATTGAAATACAATATACATTCCTATCCAAGGTTGCTTTTTTTGGACTCTACAGGAAAAGTGCTCCTCACTATTTCAGGCTATAGAACTGCGCCAAAATTATTAGAGGCAGCTAAAAAAGTATCCGAATCTTATATAAGGAAAGGTTAATGCTTTAGAGGGTAACAAATAAAGTTGTAGAAAAGAAACAAGTTTATAGAATCGACTTCTTTTATTAGTTAGCCATTCGAAATGGGCAGCTTGAGCTAAAAAATGCCTACGTATTTGAAGTATGTTGTTATGTTAAATTTCTGGCGAATGCTCTAAAGAACACGCTAACGATGGTTTAGTAAAACATCTTTTAATTTTAAAATATAATATAAATAAATCCACTTTTCATTAAATAGTCATTTTAATTTTTTTTAGGCGCTATCGCTTTATGAATAGCAGTTTATCTATAAAGACTTAATATTTCATTTTGATGAATACATCATTTGGCAATTTACAATTGATGTAGGATAAAAGGATAGTTGATATTAGAAGTTTTAAGACAATTCACAAATTCTGAAAATCAATTAAAACATTATTGGATAGCTTTCCACAGCGTGGAATACGATAAAAACATTTTAGAATGGCTTTCCACGGCATGGAATACGATAAAAACATTTTAGGATAGCTTTCCACAGCGTGGAATACAATAAAAACATTTTAGAATAGCTTTCCACAGCGTGGAATACAATAAAAACATTTTAGGATGGCTTTCCACAGCGTGGAATACGATAAAAACATTTTAGGATGGATTTCCACAGCGTGGAATGCGATAAAAACATTTTAGGATAGCTTTCCACAGCGTGGAATACGATAAAAACATTTTTGGATAGCTTTCCACGGCGTGGAATACGATAAAAACATTTTAGGATAGCTTTCCACAGCTTGGAATACGATAAAAACATTTTAGGATGCCTTTCCACGGCGTGGAATGCGATAAAAACATTTTTGGATGCCTTTCCAAACCGTGGAAAGCGATAAATTACTTCACGGATTACTTTCCAAATTTTGGAAAGCAATAAATTATCTCATGGATACCTTTCCAAATTTTGGAAAGCAATAAATTTCTTCACGGATGCCTTTCCAAATTTTGGAATGCAATAAATTTTCTCATGGATGACTTTCCAAATTTTGGAATGCGATAAATTTCTTCACGGATGCCTTTCCACAGCGTGGAATACAATAAATTTTCTCATGGACGTCTTTCCAAATTTTGGAAAGCGATAAATTTTCTCACGGAATATTATTGCGATGTGATATAAAGGGTTATATATACTTTTTTCTAAGTATCTTTTTAATTTGTCTATTCCAATGAAATTTATAAGGGTAAAATCAACTTTTATATAGTATCACTTGGAGTAAATCCCACATCTTCTATTAAATTCTTTCCATCGGCAGCAGTTGTTGCTAAAATATCGCAACGATTGTTGTAAGGATTGTCTGCATGACCCTTTACCCATGTAAACTTTATGTTGAAATTGCGCGACAAGCGATAATATCTTGTCCATAAATCTTTATTCTTTTTGCCTCCTTTGAAATCGGTTTTTATCCATCCGTCAAGCCATCTTTTCTCTACACTGTCCACTATATACTTACTATCCGTATAAATGGTAATTGGGAAAGTATTGGTTTTTAGGCTTTCAAGGGCTACAATCACGCCCATTAATTCCATTCTATTGTTGGTTGTATATCGAAAGCCTTGTGAAATTTCTTTTCGTTTATCGCCCCAAATAAGCACAATGCCATATCCGCCTGGCCCTGGATTTCCTCTAGAAGATCCATCGGTATAAATTATTATTCTTTGTTGATTATCCATATTCTTTTATTGAACACATAGGCACATAGACACTTAGGTATTTATGAACTAATGTTTTTTTTTACCACATAGGTAGATAGACATATAGGTATTAATGAGCTAATATTCTTTTATTTACCACATAGGTAGATAGCCATACAGGTATTAATTAAAAAGCTTTTTATTAATTAAAGATTGATACTATGCATTCTATCTTTCCTTTTTTCTTTATATTTTCTATGTGTCTATGTGCCTATGTGGTATTTTAAGAATTAATTTATTAAGTAATGTCCCGTCATATACAGCACACAGTTGCCTGCAATTGTTACCCTTTCTCCCAAAGATTCGCAAAACAATACACCCCCTCTTTGTGAAATTTGGTGAGCTAGCATCTTCTGTTTATCTAACCTATCTGCCCAATATGGAATCAATGTGGCATGTGCAGAACCAGTAACAGGATCTTCGCCAATTACAGAATTTGGTACAAAAAACCTGCTTACAAAGTCGCATTCATTTCCAATTGCAGTAGTAATTATCCCTACTGTTTCAACCTGATTTAATACAGAAAAATTTGGAACTAGTGCTGCTACTTCCGCTTCGTTTTGATACACCAATACATAATCTCTACTTTTTAATATTTTCTGTGGCTGAATATTGAACCCCTCTAATAATTGTTTCGGTGGAGTTACTTCTAAGGGCATTCTACTAGGAAAATTCATTTCCAATAGACCATCATCCTTTTTTACAACAGTTAATTGTCCGCTTTTACTATTAAATACAATGGAATTATGAGGATAATTAAGTTGATTGAAAATTACAAAAGCCGTTGCCAATGTGGGGTGACCAGCTAAATCTATCTCAAACTCGGGCGTAAACCAACGAATATGAAACCCATCCGCATCAGGCACAAAAAAGGCAGTTTCTGAAAGGTTGTTTTCATTGGCTAATTGTTGCATGGTTTCTGTTGGCAACCATTCTTCTAAAGGACAAACTGCTGCGGGATTACCTCCGAAAATATGATTGGTAAATGCGTCAACTTGATAAATTGGGTATTGCATAACGACTATTTTTTCTTTTTTAATTGATTGGCCCTGATTCTACTTAGATGTCTAGGCGTGATTCCAATAAAGGAAGCCAACATATATTGAGGCAATTGTTGCAATAGCATCGGGCTATTTTCTATCATTTCATTGTATCGTTCTTCAGGACTTAATAGTAATAAAGCATTGGTTCTTAAGCTTACCATGATGAATAAGTTTTCCGCTATTTTTCTTCCTACAATCTCATAGATTGGAAATTCTTTATACAATTTCTGCATAGAGTTATAGCTTAAATTTAAGACTTCCGTATCCTCTAAAGCTTCAATATTTTCATGAGAAGGCTTTCTTGTTAAAAAACTAACATAGGAAGATAGATAATCATTCTGACCAATAAAACCAAGACTTACTTCTTGTTTTACTGCATTAATATAAATACGCATCATTCCTTTATTAATAAAGGATACATAATTACATACTTCTCCTTCTCTAATTAAAAGCTCGCCTTTCTTTAGTTTTTTTAATACCAACAGCTTTTCCAATCCTTCCCATTCTGCATCAGTCATGGCAGGGATTAATTCTTTATAATAAGCCTTGATAGAAGTGTACATGTGAGTTTTAATAATTTAATTATATCCGATAAAAGGGTTTAGAGAACTTAACAAAATAACAATCATTCAATCCCTTTTAATATTCTCAATCCTATCCTTACCACTTAATACCTATTACCTATTACCTATTACCTATTACCTACCACCTTACTACATCCTTTCAGGGGCACCAATTCCAAGCAATTGCATTCCAGATTTAAGTACTTGAGCGGTTAAGTGTGATAGTTTCAATCTTAGTAATTGTTTTTCAACAGATTCCGCATTAGCAATTGACAACTCAGTATAAAAAGAACTGAAAGTTTTTGCTAAATCATATAAATAGATGGCCAATTTAGATGGGTCGTATTCAGTTGCCGCTTCTTGAATAATGGTTGGAAACTGTTCCAACGTTTTAATAATTGTTTTTTCAATGGGCAACAATTCAGCGGATTCCAAACTTATATTTAAGTAGTCAACTGAACTCATTTTACGCAAAATGCTCTTTATTCTTGCATGAATAAACTGAATAAAAGGCCCAGTGAATCCTTGGAATTCGATGCTTTCTTGGGGATTGAAAATCATTTTCTTTTTCGGGTCAACCCTTAATAAAAAGAATTTCAATGCACCTAATCCAATGGTATGATATAGCTCAACCAGTTCATTTTCTGTAAAGTCTTTTACCTTCCCTAATTCCTCGGTTTTTTGTTGAGAAATGGCAATCATTTCTGTAATTAAATCATCCGCATCTACTACAGTTCCTTCACGGCTTTTCATTTTGCCACTAGGCAATTCCACCATGCCATAGCTTAAATGAAAGATGCCATCAGCCGAAGGAAGTGCGAGTTTTTGGCAAATTAATTTCAATACTTTGAAATGATAGTTCTGTTCATCGCCAACTACATAAATGCTTTTACTGCAATGATATTCTTCATATTTATCTACTGCCAAGCCAATATCTTGGGTTATGTAAACCGAAGTGCCATCTTTTCTCCTAACTATCTTTTCATCCAAACCATCAGCAGTCAAATCTATCCAAACACTAGTATCTTCTTTTTGGTAAAATACATTCTGTTGCAGCCCACGTTCTACCAAATCTTTTCCTAATAAATAGGTTTGGCTTTCATAATAGGTTCTTTGGAAATCGCTGCCAATCTTATGATAAGTTTCATTAAATCCTGCATATACCCAACCATTCATTTTCTCCCAAAGCGTCATTATTTCAGGCTTGCCCATTTCCCAATCCAACAACATTTGTTGCGCTTGCAACTGAATGGGTGCCGCTTTTTCCGCAACTTCTTTGGTGCTGCCAGCGGCTATAAGTTCCTCAACTTGCTTTTTGTATTCATCGTTGTATTTTACATAATAATCGCCCACAAAATGATCGCCTTTTGTGTTAGTGCTTTCGGGTGTGGCGCCATTTGCAAATAATTGCCAAGCAATCATGCTTTTACAAATATGAATGCCACGATCATTTACAATACAAGTTTTTACCACATCATATCCGGCAGCATCAAGTATGGCAGCGATACTCCATCCTAAGAAATTGTTTCTCAAATGTCCTAAATGCAGGGGCTTGTTGGTATTGGGAGAAGAATATTCTACCATTACCTTTTCATTCTTTTTGGGTAAAAATCCAAATGAAGCATTCGCAACTTCTTTCTCTAAGAAATTAGTCCAGAAACTACTATTTACTTCCAGATTTAAAAATCCTTTGATAACATTGTACTTACTAAATACATCTGAGGAATTGGCTACTAAATAGTCGCCCAACAATTTACCCAACTCATCTGGCGATTTTTTAAGTGTTTTTACAAAGGCAAAAAGAACAATGGTATAGTCGCCTTCAAACTCAGGCTTTGTGGTGTTTACCAATATTTGATTGGCATCAATCTCGGTTTTAAATACTTGAAAAATGGCCTCTTTGGCTGCATTTTTTATTACAGATACTACACTCATCAATTTAAAAATGTTTGTGGGCAGCAAATCTAACTGTTTTTGCACCTTAACTTTACCCCCATTTATGCAAAAAATACATCACTTTACTCGAGGATTGATTCTAGCTTTTATAGATTTAGTTTATCCCCTTTTTAAAAGACTAATGCCCTTACAAACTTTTCGCTACGCAGCTTGTGGGGGTTTCAATACATCGCTTGACATTTGTTTGTATATCATTTCCCTTCGCTTTTTCTTTATAACAGATGTAATTCATCCTTTTGTTTTTTTACCTCACTTCAATATCAGTGCTCATATCGCCGCCTTTTTAGTTGGGTTTTCAGTTACATTCCCCATTGGTTTTTATTTAAGTAGGTATGTTGTTTTTCAAGAAACAACTGTGAGAAAATCAAAACAATTGGTCAAATATTTTTCTGTAGTGCTTTTTTGTTTGATATTGAATTATGGTTTTCTAAAGCTATTTGTAGATACTTTCAGATGGGATCCAATTATTTCTAAATTAATTACGACAGTTTTTGTTGTAACGTTTAGCTATGTAGCTCAAAAGAATTTCACATTTACGCCAAATGCAATTGGCGCATTGCCGGAGGAAGAATCATAATATTCATCTTATTTTTTTGCTCACCACATAGGCACATAGACACATAGAAAAAAAAATTAAAAAGGTAAGATAGAATACATAGAAATACAATATAAAATATTAATTCTACATCATTTATGAATAAATCAGATAACTATGTATCTATAAGGTCAGCCGTAGTTTCTTAATTCCCACTCAATAAATAAGAGTCCCATTTCACTTTATTATTAAAGTCTTTATTTCATTTTAAGCATGGTTAAACAGATTGTAATTTTTAGTCTTTCTATTTTATGTGTATTGTTTACAAATGCTCAATTAAATGATGATTACCACAAAAGTGCTCCTCAAGAGCGGGTTTATGGTTTTAGAGCTAGTTATGGTAATACGATAGTTCATACACCCGCAGTGGAAGTAATAAGAGGTGCAAGACCTTATGGGTTTGGATTTGAGTATAGCAAACAATCAAGAGATTCGGCAACCTATCGTTTATGTGGGGCTTATCCAAGAAAAGGAATTCAATTTCAATATTATCACTACAATTCTATCTATTTAGGCAATGCTGCAATGGCTTCATATTTTATTCAGCCTGTTTATAGAATCAATAACCGACTTAGTTTCTTCTACAAAGCAAGTTTTGGATTTACTTATGCTGACAATCCATTTAGAGAAGACAATAAAATAGACACTTTAAATCAATGTTATAGTTTGCATGTAAACCCTTATTTGCAATTAGCGGCAGGATGGGGTTTCCGTTTAAACAAACATTTGTCTTTAGAATGGAGTTCTACTTTCGATCATATATCAAACGGAAACGTGAATCGCCCAAACAGAGGATTGAATTGGGTAACAAATTCTGTATCGCTCTTATACAAACCCTTTGGAACGGAATTGCCAAAATATACTCGTGTAAAAAATAAGTATTGGAAAGGCAGACCATTAACCTATACAGCTGGAGTTTTGTATGTAGCTAGACAAGACTATGCAGGTTTTACAATGGGTTATCAAAGAACGTTTGCTGCAGGTGGGTTTTTAGAAGCGAGCAAACAAATTGGGCGTATTCATGGGTTTGTAGTAGGGTTGCAATCTTATTACAACAACTTAAAAGTAGATCCTCAGGATTCTGCTGCTGCCTATATTAAAAATAAACATTCTTCTGTTTTGGCAGGATTGTATGTAGGACATGAGTTTTTAATGGGCAGGGTAATTATTAGCCAAGTAATTGGAAGATATGTAACAGTACACCCTGGCATGTATAACAATTATTTTCACCAACATAGCTTGCGGGTATTATTAGATAAGCATTGGATGGCTGGCTTTTGTTTTCGTGCTCATGAAGATGAAGCAGATTATATTGGCCTAAATATGATGTATCGTTTTAGTAATTTCAGTTTTAAAAGAAAAACATAGTTTCTATTTACCACATAGGCACATAGACACATAGTTTTTTTTAAGAAAAAAAATAAAACACGCTATTTAACTATGTGTCTATGTGACTATGTGGTGAAATTGCCAGTCGATATTTTTCTGGTTTTTTGCCTATCCGTTCTATGATATTCCTTGCTTCTAAATCTAATTTCACGGTTTCACCATACTATTGAACACCTCCTACAAAATCATCTTTTACTTTTTGGTACAATAGCTCCATCAATTCTGGGTGGGTGCAATCATTTTCTTGAAGAATAGCTATTAAATGCTTGCGGATAAAGTTGTATTTATCTACATCTATACGTTTGTTTGTTTTGCCTTCTTGTGTGTGCAATGTTTGAATTTTCTCAGCCATTATGCTACAATTGTTTTATCAGAAGAAAGATTTTTATTCTTTGCAATATAGGTAATCCGAATATTTAGGATGTGCAGTTTCAATGAAAAATATTTGGGAATGTTGTATATACTCATTTCTCAGCTGTTTAACGGCGTATCTATGAAACTAAAAATAGATTGTTGATGTGGTGGAATAGCAGTTTAATGTGCGAATAGAGTAATCGGAGGTTTTTGCAGTTTTCCTAGTATAGTTTGCGTGCTTACAAATGACAACTGCAGTTTTGCAAGTGTTGTTTGCGTGCTTACAAATGGCTTTTGCAGTTTTGCAAGTGTTGTTTGCGTGCTTACAAATGGCAACTGCAGTTTTGCAAGTGTTGTTTGCGTGCTTACAAATGGCTTTTGCAGTGTTGCAAGTGTTGTTTGCGTGCTTACAAATGGCACTTACAGTTTTGCAGGTGTGCTTTGCGTTCTTATAAATGGCATCTGCAGTTTTGCAAGTGTTGTTTGCGTGCTTACAAATGGCTTTTACAGTGTTGCGGAGGTAATTCTACACTCAAAAACGCACATCTGCAATTTTAAGGAGGTGTTTCTACATTATGAAACTGGCATCTGCAATTTTTGGGGAGTAGTTTGTTCTACAATAAATGTCCAATCAATTTATATAACAAATGCCATCAATGTGAATAAACTTGGTATTGGCAGGAAGGATTTTGTCTGAATCGGGATTTACAGGATTTGAGGATTATTTTGTCTGAATCAGGATTTACAGGATTAGAGGATTTATAGGATTTTTTTGTCTGAATCAAGATTTACAGGATTTGAGGATTTGCAGGATTAGAGGATTTGCAGGATTTATTTATTGGGATTTTGATTTGATTTTATTTTTTGAATTATGGGAATGTTCTTTTTTTTGTGCTTTACCACTTTTATTATAGTATTGCTGAACCACTTTATCAGGCAAATAAATTATAGAAATGATTTTAAAAGCATTGAATCCTAGAAAGGCATTGAACAAAGCCTTTTTGAAAGTAAAACCGAATAGGGTAGCTATTGAAAACTTTAAAGCCAATCTGATTACCTTATTGGAAAGAACGAATGACAATGAAAGCGAGGAGTTTCATAAAAACTTGGTCATTGATTTTTTAAAGAAAACCTATTACGATCCCAATCATTTCATCAACACCAAAGGGAGAAACGACCTTGTAATCCATAACGGAAATGTAGCTTCTACCACTGTTGGGGTAATTATTGAAGCTAAAAAACAAACCAATAAAAACGAAATGATTACTACCAAAAAAATGAATGCGAAAGCGTTTCAGGAATTGGTATTGTATTATTTGCGGGAGCGTATTACCCTCAATAATCTTGAGGTTAAACATTTGGTGGCTACCAATATTAACGAGTGGTTTGTGTTTGATGCGGTGCTTTTCGATAGGCTTTTTGCTCAAAACAAATCTTTAGTAAAACAATTCAACGATTTTGAAGGCGGGCGTTTGGCAGATACCAAAACCGATTTTTTCTACAAGCAAATAGCAGAACCATTTATCAATAGAATAGAATCGGAAATTGAGTTTGCATATTTTAATATTCTGGACTATAAAAAACCTTTAGAAAATGCCGACAAGGCTGATGATAATTTGCTGATTGCATTGTACAAACTATTATCGCCTGAGCATCTTTTAAAGCTGCCTTTTACCAATGATAGCAATAGCCTTGACAAACGATTTTATGGTGAGTTGCTGCACATTATCGGCTTAACAGAAACCAAAGAAGGCAGCAAAAAACTGATTGAAAGAAACAATGAAGGCGAGCGCCACATAGGAAGCATCTTAGAAGCTGCTATTATTCAATTGGATAGTTTAGACAAAATAAGCAGATTGGATAAGCCCATGCAATATGGCAACACATTGCAAGAACGCTTTTTTAATGTGGGGCTTGAATTGGCTATTACTTGGATAAACCGTATATTGTTTCTAAAGTTGTTAGAAGCGCAATTAATCAGCTATCACAAAGGCGATACCGCTTACTCGTTTCTCAACCTCGATAAAATAAAAAACTACGACGACCTAAATGGATTGTTTTTTCAGGTGTTGGCGCGCAAATATGAAGAGCGCAATGAAGATGTAGTAAAGGCATTTAGCAAAGTGCCTTACCTGAATTCATCGCTTTTTGAGCCTACGGAATTGGAGCAGGTCACTTTGTTTATCAGCAATCTTAAAGACGATAAAACCATTCCCATTTTCTCGCAAACGGTATTAAAAGACCAACAAGGCAAAAAGCGTTCGGGCAACCTTACCACATTACAATATTTATTTGAGTTTTTAGATGCTTACGACTTTGGTGCAGAAGGCGCAGAAGAAATTCAGGAAGACAATAAAACACTGATCAATGCCTCGGTACTAGGATTGATTTTTGAGAAAATAAATGGGTATAAAGACGGTTCATTTTTCACGCCAGGCTTCATTACCATGTATATGTGTAAGGAAACCATTCGAAAAGCGGTGGTGCAGAAGTTTGAGCATGATTTTCCTGATTTTGGGATTTGCAGGATTGCGGATATTTATGATTTGATACCTCAAAAAATTTCTAGAAAGAAAGCCAATGAAGTAATAAATAGCATAAAGATTTGCGACCCTGCGGTGGGGTCGGGGCATTTTTTGGTTTCTGCATTAAATGAAATGATTGCCATAAAAAATGATTTGAAAATTCTGGAAGACAAGGAAGGAAAATCATTGCTGAGATATGAAGTGGAAGTGGTGAATGATGAACTAATAGTAACCGATGAAAATGGGGAACTATTTGAATACAACCCTGCCAACAAAGAAAGCCAACGGATACAAGAAACCTTGTTTCATGAAAAGCAAACCATTATTGAAAATTGCCTTTTTGGGGTGGACATCAATAGCAATTCGGTAAAAATTTGCCGTTTGCGATTGTGGATCGAGTTGTTGAAGAATGCGTATTATATCAACACTGATGGTGTAGAGACAGGGCACGGTGTAGAGACAGGGCACGGTGTAGAGACAGGGCATGGTGTAGAGACAGGGCATGCCCTGTCTCTACGGAATAACCGAATTATTCGTAATAACCACAATTTACGGAATGACGGAAATATGCAGGAATTGCAAACGTTACCCAATATTGATATCAACATCAAATGTGGCAATTCATTGGTAAGCCGTTTTGCCATAGATGCTGACCTGAAACAGGCATTGAAAAAAAGCAAATGGACGATTGACGGCTACCGAATAGCGGTTGACACCTACCGCAATGCAGAAAACAAGGAGCAGAAAAGGGAAATGGAACGGTTGATAACCTCCATAAAATCGGATTTTAGGAGTGAAATATCTAGAAACGACCCTAAGATTAAAAAACTATATATTCTCAACGGCGAACTGACCAAGCTTACCACGCAACAAAGCCTTTTTGAAATGAGCAAAAAGGAAAAAGCCGAATGGAACAAGAAAGTAGCGCAACTGGCCGAAGAAACCAAAAAGCTAGAAACCGATATAGAGGAAATAAAAGCCAATAAGATTTATGAAAATGCCTTTGAATGGCGTTTTGAATTTCCAGAAGTGCTGAATGATGATGGGGATTTTGTGGGCTTTGATGTGGTGATTGGGAATCCGCCGTATATCCTTGTTCAATCTTTAGGTGATCAAAATATATTCAACTATTATAGTCAAACTTTTAAAACAGCAACCTATAAGATTGACACGTATGCATTGTTTTATGAATTAGGAATTAATCTTTTATCAACTAATTCCTTGCTTAGTTATATCACACCAAATACTTTTTTGAAAAATAAACATTCAAAGGAATTGCGTAAATTGATACTTTCTAATTCCTTACTAGAAATCATAAATTTTTATATCCAAGTATTTGAAGATGCCTCTGTTGACACTTTGATTTTGATGTTATCAAAGAACGACAAACAAATTTCTAAAAATAATTTTGTGTTTTCAGCATATAGAAATAATGTATTTGATTTATTTGAAATTGAAAAAGTATTCCATTTACAAAGTGATTTTATTAAAAACAATTATGAACTTGAATTAGATATTGATACAAGCTTAAGAACATTGCTTACTAAAATTGAATCTAATTCAAAGCCTTTAAGTTTTTATGGAAGGTCATATTTTGGTATTCAAACTTATGACAGAAAAGAATTTGTAAGTAAAAATAAAATCAATGAGAACTATTATCCAGTAATAGATGGTGGCAATGTAAAACGCTACAGATATGAACCAAGTACAGAATTTGTTAATTTCACAAAAGAATCGATTAAAAGTGGTGGAGATTCATCGGTTTATAAAAAGTATAGAATAGTTGTTAGACAAATTGGTGTTTTCCCAGAAGGGACAATAGTTGAACCAGATATAATGACACTAAACACAATTTATAATATCTACTTGCATAAAGATGATATACATAGCCTTCATTTTCTACTTTCATTAGTAAACTCAAAGCTGTTTCAATTTTATTGGTTCAAAAAACACTATGATAATAAAGCAACTTTTCCGAAAATTAAGAAAGAGCCAATCGAGAGTTTTCCAATTAAAGAGGTTGATACACAAATCATAAATAAACACTCAGAATTAGTTCATGAAATAATAACAAAAAAATCTCAAGACAATTCAGCAGACACAAAAGATTTAGAAACTCAAATAGACCAGTTGGTTTATGAACTTTATGGGTTGACTGAGGAGGAGATAAAAATTGTGGAAGGGGGTGTCTGAATCAGGATTTGCAGGATTAGAGGATTTGTAAGATGGGAGGATGGTTTGGATGGTTTGGATGGTTTGGATGTTTTGGAGGGGGGTGTCTGAATCAGGATTTGCAGGATTAGAGGATTTGTAAGATGGGAGGATGGTTTGGATGATTTTGGATGTATTGGATGGGGGTTGTCTGAATCAGGATTTGCAGGATTAGAAGATTTGTAAGATGGGAGGATGGTTTGGATGATTTTTTTTGTGTCTGAATCAGGATTTGCAGGATTAGAGGATTTGTAAGATGGGGGGATGAAAAAGGTAATACGGTAAATGATTAATATGCAAACAAAAATTTAAGGGATTTTATATGACATTAGATGAAATTACATACAAGATAAATGGATGTGCTATGAAGGTGCACAATATTTTGGGGAATGGCTTTCAAGAAGTGATTTATCAAAGATGTTTGGCAATTGAGTTTGAAAAAGCAGGATTGCATTTTGGAAGAGAAATAGACCAACCAATTTTTTATGAAGGTGTAGAGGTAGGAACTAGAAGGGCTGACTTTATTGTAGAAAATCAGGTTGTAGTTGAATTGAAGGCGTTAATTAATCTGGAAGATGTGCATTTAGCGCAAGCAAAAAATTATGTAGTTGCTTATCATTTTCCAATAGGGTTGCTTATTAATTTCGGGGCAAATAGTTTACAATTTAAAAAAGTTTTCAATTCAAAACATCCAATAAATCAAAAAATCCTCTAAATCCTCAAATCCTGAAAATCCTGATTCAGACAAAAAATCCTGAAAATCCTAAAATCCCGTAAATCCTGATTCAGACAAAGTATCAATCTTCCAATCCTGTAAATCCTGATTCAGACAATAAAGAAAGTATAAAAGTATTCAATTCAAAGTATCAGTTTGTCCACGTCAACCTTGCAGTTACCGCGCCGTATCTGATGCGTGGCTTCGCTAAGATTAATCCCTCGTATGTAGTATTCCCAAAAAAGGGATGCTCGGAGTATGTACCTTCTAATATTCTGAATGATTTTGTATAAATTTGAACAAAATAGAAAGTATGAATAACAATATTTATCATATAGAAATCAAAAAAGAATACGCTGCTGCTATAATTGAAGATTTAATACAAATGGATGCCATTGAAATTTTGGAATTTCCTATACCAAAATGGCAACAAGAGGAATCCCTAAAAAGATTGGCTGAATACCAAAAAAATCCTTCTTTAGGAATTGGGGAAGCAGCATTTTTTAACGAGCTTGCGGAAAAAGATGAAAAACTATAAAATCACTTTTTTAATAAATGCCCTGAAAGATATTCAAGAGGCTAAGAATTGGTACGAAGAACAACAAAAAGGACTAGGAAAAAGACTATTAGAAAACGTAAGGTTAACTGTTAAGGAATTAAAACATAATCCTTTTATAGGATCAGTAAAGTATATGGAAATAAGGACTATTTCCTGTTCTAAATTCCCATACTCTATTCATTATTCAATTGATGAAACAAAAAGTGAAGTTGTTATTGTTTCAATATTTCACTTACATAGAAAACCTTTTTGGGACTAAGAGTATATTGCACAGATAGTAATAATCTTCAAAAAAGTATCTACTCCAGCTATTTAACGTCAACTTCGCTGCTACTGCCCTGTCTTTGACGCGTGGCTTCGCTAAGATTTATTCATGCTATCTAGCGTTTCGATTATACCTCTTTCTAAGTTCAAGACAACTATAAGAAGATGTTATAAGCTACTGATATACATTCAATTTTATAATTAGTGATTTTTTTGTAATTAAATTTTGAAACATAAAAAAGAGTGGCTTGATAATGAAAAAAAATGAAGTCATCTATATTTGTAAAAACTATTTGTTATGAAATTGAAAGTACATATACATAAGGCAGAAGAAGGGGGATATTGGGCAGAAGTTCCTTCAATTGTTGGTTGTGCTACTCAAGGTGATACTTTTGAAGAATTATTAAGCAATATCTATGAAGCAGTTGAAGGATGCCTTTCTGTAAACGTGGAAGAGCCTACAGAAAATGAATATGAAATTTTGGAGATTGCAATATGAAAACAATTTCCGGAAAACATTTATGTAAAATCTTAGAGCAGCATAATTGGGAATTGAAAAGGATTAATGGAAGTCACCATATTTATGGAAAAGTTGGAAGTGTTGTAAGATTATCTGTTCCTGTTCATAATAATAAAGATTTGAAAATGGGTTTACTCAAATCATTATTAAAAAATGCTGGTATTTCAGAAAATGAAATTTAGGGAACTTTTACGCTAGTGCAAGCTTTTCAGCTGTGCGAAATGTTAGCGTAGCGCATCTCATCTTACAGATAATAGGCATTTTCAATCCCCTAAATAAATAACTTGTTCTATAAAAAAATAAATGCCCCCTTTCAAGAAAAAGGGGGCATTTGTATTTAAATAATTTACAGTTAAAATAGCAAATTGAAATCTATACGAATATTCTATTTTTAAAGTAGAGCCAATTATTTTTCTACTTCAATCAATACTTCCCCACGTTCGGTAATAATCCCAATTGGTTCTGCATAAAGGTGAAAGTCTTGAAGCAATTGTTTGATAGAATTTGCTGCATCGGGGGCAACCGCTATCAATAAACCACCACTTGTTTGTGGGTCTGCCAATATTGCCTTGGCATATTCTTGATCTAGTTGAGGTTCTATCTTCACTTTATGTCCATAGCTTTCCCAATTTCTTGTAGTGCCACCGGGAATAGATTTTTGGTCAATATAATATGGTAGGTCTTGAGTGATAAGTGGTACTTTATTCAAATAAACTTTGGCACTTGTTCCACTGCCTTCCGCCATTTCTGCAAGGTGCCCCAACAATCCAAAACCAGTTACATCGGTCATTGCATGTACTGCCGATATTTTGCCCAATGCCTCACCCACTTTGTTTAGTTGCATCATCTGCAAAGGGGCCAATTGGTTGTGTTCTTGCTTTAGCAGTCCTTTCTTTTCCGCGGTTGTTAAGATACCTACCCCAATCTTTTTTGTAAGAAACAAGATATCTCCTGGCAAGGCAGTATTATTCTGTTTTATGTTATTAATTTCTATCAAACCATTCACAGCCAAACCAAATATGGGTTCTGGAGAATCAATGCTATGTCCGCCAGCTAAAGGAATACCCGCTTCTAAACAAATACTCCTGCTGCCCTCAATTACCTTTTGGGCTACTTCGGGAGGAAGTATATTGATTGGCCACCCCAAAATAGCAATTGCCAAAATGGGTTTGCCACCCATTGCATATACATCGCTGATGGCATTTGCACTGGCAATACGTCCAAAATTGTAAGGGTCATCTACAATAGGCATAAAGAAATCAGTTGTAGAAATTAATGCCGTGCCATTGCCCAAATTATACACTGCGGCATCATCCTTACTGTGGTTGCCTACTAGCAGTTTATCATTGTCGGGCATTGTAAGACTTGTAGAAAGAATTTGATCTAACACCTTGGGCGATATTTTACAACCACAACCAGCACCGTGGGAGTATTGTGTAAGTTTTATATCATTCATATAGAATATTAAATTTATAAAGTGAGTGTATTATTAGCTGATTTCTCCATTAAGGTTACTGCATTTATCTCAGCATCTACCTTGTCGCTAGAGATAGTTGTAAGCAACTGATTGATATTTTCACGAGCGTGTAATCCCTTTAAATAAAGCTTGTCATAATATTTCAGCAGGATGGTAAAGCAATTTTCAATGTCATTCTCTAGCAGAAAATTGATTGCGTTTTTAGTATCTAGTCCTCCCAGTTTATTTTTAATTCTCAAAATAGCGTTAACCAATTTTTCTTTACTATGCTTGCCGTAATTTTTTGAAATGTATTTTAATCTTTCATCAAAAGGGATGTCGAGAAAATAAACAGGCGATGATTGTTTATTATTAAAGAGCAGAGTAGGAAGAATCACCGAGCCAATACGCTGGCTTTCGTCTTCCACCCAAATACATTCGTTTCTATTTTTGAACAATTCCATTGCCAATAGGTTCTCGAACATTTCTTGAGAGGGTTGTTGTACCTCATCTAAGTTTCCAAATGACGAACCCTTATGGTTTGCCAATCGTTCGAAATTGATTGTATTTGCCCCTTTTTGTTTTAATACTTGTAAAATATCGGTTTTACCGCTGCCGGTATAACCACCAATAACCTTCAATTGATAATTGGTTTGAAACTGCAGCAATACCCAGTTTCTATAAGCTTTGTAACCACCGGTAATGGTATAAACTTTAAATCCATACAAATCCATCAGCCATGCAACGCCCGCACTGCGCATACCCCCACGCCAACAATGGACTACTATCTGGATATTTTGGTGATTGGTTGTTTTTCTAAAGATTTTGTTTCCTGCAATCATTTTTTCTACTGTTTCTATCATCTCGCTCATCTTGGGGCCAAAGAAATCCAACCCTAGTTTAATGGCTTTTTCCCTACTTTCTTGTTTGTAGGCTGTGCCTACAACCTTTCGTTCCTCATCTACAAATAAAGGAAGATTGAATGCTGAGGGAATATGTGCGTGATGATATTCACTAGGGCTCCGTACATCCAACAAAAGAAATGTAGTGTTGTACATGGAAATGAATTGATCGATTGAAATTTTTTGTATTGGCATAGGCAGGCAAATTTATACCTTATTTTATCTTTACAATATTGCTTCTTTAGGTCTATTTGTAGTTGTTGGCTTTACAATCTCCAATTATTATAAAAGGATATTTTTCTATGATAACTTGGTATGCTTGTTCAGAAGATTGAATAAGGATTTTTTCACTTTGGCTTTGAGTGCGAAGAGTATTCCTCGCTGGCTCGAGTGTGCCGCATGTTCTATTTGCTAAAGATTTTTTATAAGTAAGAAAATATTTTCTTTTAAGTATTTAAAATAGGGTTACTACTCCCCACATAAATTATTGACCACATAGACAGATAGTCACATAGAAAATCAGAAATAATGTAGTACAAAAAGACAAAATAGAACATATAGAAATAAAACTTGAAATATTAATTCTATATTGTTAATGAATAAAATAGATAATTGTGGATAGTTATTTATAAAAGAACAGATAACTATGTGTCTATATTCCTATGTTGTGATTAGTAACAAAATAAGATATGAACTTAGCAATTCTATTTTCAATTAAAATTTGTTTCAGCAAGCATAAGGCCTATTAGACTATAGTCCTTATATTTGGAATTAGAAGGAGCGTAAGATGATTTACTTATGTAAATGAAAATTTTTTCTACAACTAGTTACAATTATTTTTCGTTATTTGATGTGTAAAATGGATATTTTATTTTAAAATTTTAATTAAAGAAAAATACAATTTATGTATGATGAACTAGCATTTCAGACTAAAAAAAATGACATAATTCAATGGCTTGCAACAGTTGAAGATGAAGCTGTATTAGATAAAGTGGCAGATTTAATTAAAAAAGAAAGGGAAAATGATTGGTGGATAAACGCATCAGATTCAGAAAAATTATCTCTTGAAAAAGGCATCAGTGATGCTGAAAACGGAAAGTTACATCCACATTCAAAGGCAACTGATATCTATGAAAAATGGCTATAAGGTTCTTTGGACTGATAACGCACTTGAAGAATTAAAATCAACATTCGATTATCTAGAAAGCAATTTCACACCAATTGAATTGAGACACCTCTCAAAAGAAATAGAAAAGACAACTTATTTAATTTCAAAAAATCCTTCACTATTTCCTGAATCTCAATTTAAGAAAGGAATTAGAAAAGTAGTAATAGCCAAGTATAATACTATGTACTATAGATTGATAAATGATACAATTGAAATTTTGTCTTTCTTTTCAAATCGTCAAAATCCATCAAAAATAAAAATATAAATTTTCGCTTGGCTTGAAAAGAGTGGTGTATTTACTATTTGCTTAGGTCTTCTAAACAATAAATAAATAGCATTTCATAAATAAATCCTAGCCATCCAAAGAAACATTAATACTCATAGAAACCAAACCAACCAATAGGTAGCAATTAAAGGAAAGAAGTATAATAGTTAATTCTATCCTTTTTTCGGAGGTGGCATTACCGCTTTTTGTACTTGCTGTGGTTTAGTGGGGGTAGGTAAAACTGCCGCTGGCTTCTTTTCAGGTTGAGAAGGCTTAGGCTTGGATTTGTTATCCTGCTTAGGTACTATAGGTGTTGTTGCATGATTGTTATCAGATTCTGCACCAAGTTCTACTGGCTTAATATCTTTAGGAATTTCTGTAGCATAATCCGATGAATTGCCATTGCCCTGATCATCACCCTCTGCACCAAGTGGTGTTTTTAGATTATTGATAGGATCAAACAATATATCATTTGCCATCACATCGGGTTTTACGAAACTGGCATTTGGGTCTATGCCTACAATATTTTTATCACGCAAAACCTTCTCATAAAAATAAGCCCATATTGGCATTGCAGCTTGAGAACCTTGTCCAAGCGTAGTTGACTTAATGCGAATAAATCTATCGTCATTGCCCACCCATGCACCACAAAGTAATTGAGGTGTGTAGCCTATAAACCAAGCATCACTGTTGTCATTAGTAGTTCCTGTTTTACCAGCAATCTCTCCTTTAACATCATAATTATACATGCCTCTACCAGTACCAAACTGCATTACACCTTGCATCATTCTAATTACAGAATAGGCTGTAACATCACTGATAACTTCTTTTCGTTGTGGCAAAAATGTTTGAATGGTATTGCCATTTTTATCTTCAATCCTAGTAATGAAAATAGGTTTTACATTAAAGCCCCTCCCAGGAAACATGCTATATGCCTGAATCATTTCATATAAGGATATTTCGCAAGCACCAAGTGCAATGGAGGGATTGGGGTCAATTTTAGTTTGTAAGCCACATTTATTGTTTAAGAAATCTACGAAACGCTTTGCTCCATTATTGCCAGAATTGTCTAGTTGCTTCATGATGTAAGCTGTGGCGCAGTTTTTACTTCTTGCAAGTGCTTCCGCCATTGGCATCGAAGCCCCACTACATGACTTAGATGTAGCAGGCACCATTCCCCATTCTCCAAAGCTTTGTTGCTCATCTTGAACGGTAGTTTGCGGTGTAAATCCAGCTTCTTCAATAGCCAAACTATACAAAAGCGGTTTCATAGTTGAACCTACTTGACGCTTGGTATTAAAGTTTACGTGGTCGTATTTAAAATTCTTAAAGTCAATTCCCCCTACCCAAGCTCTTACTTCACCGCTAGCTGCATCCATAGCAAGAAAACCACTTTCCATCATTTGACGGTGGTATTTAATCGAATCCATTGGGGTCATGATGGTATCAGTACTCCTTTTTACATTCCAAGCAAAAACTTTCATTTTTACAGGGGTGTAAAATGTTTTTTCAATAGCATCTTCTTTATACCCTTGATTGGCTAAATTGTGCCAGCGATCGCTTTGGCGCATTCCTGCTTTCAATACATTTTCAAAACCATTCCAAACAGTGCCATCTTTTATGTTTTGTTGTACATTCAAAATCTTTTGCATGTAGCTCATGTGTTTTGCTACAGCTTCTTCAGCATACAACTGCATTCTAGGATTGATTGTAGTATAAATCTTCAATCCATCTCTATACAAATCATAATTATCGCCATTACTATTTTTATGTTCCTTACACCATTTTTTCATTTCCTCACCCAAAATCATACGGAAATAAGGACCTAAACCGGTTGTTTCATCTAGTTTTTTATAGTTAAGTTCAATCGGTTTTATTTTTAGCTTGAATGCATCTGCAGTAGTTAAGAAATTGTTTCTCACCATTTGGTCAAGCACTACATTTCTCCTATCCAATGCTTTTTTAGGATTAATTCTAGGATTGTAGAGATTAGAACCTTTTAGCATCCCAATTAATACTGCTGCCTCTTCTACATTTAAACGATCTGGTTCTTTTTGAAAAAAGGTTTTAGCAGCATTTCTAATTCCAAATACATTGTCACCAAAAGGAACCGTATTTAAATAGATAGTAATAATTTCATCTTTTGTAAAAGTCTGTTCAAGTTTTATGGCTATTATCGCTTCTTTCAATTTTTGTAGAGAACGAATTACTTTGTTACGCTTATAACTTGTAAATAAGTTTTTGGCTGTTTGCATCGTAATGGTACTTGCACCGCCTTCTCTTCCTAAATAAACAAATGCTCTTAGTAAAGAACGAGCATCTATTCCATTGTGCTGATAAAAACGCTCATCTTCAGTAGCAACAAGTGCATTTATTACGTGCTTACTAATATCTTTATTTTCTACATTCACTCTATCTTCAAGATAGAATTTTCCCATCAGTGTACCATCATGTGCATACACTTGTGTAGATTGATTGGCACTTGGGTTTTCGATATCTTCAATTGAAGGCATTTGTCCTAAGAGGCCATAATTAGCCATTAATATGATTAGAACAACAACGCCCATCAAGCCAAAGAATATGCGCCAAAACATTTTTACTCCACGATTCATACGTTAATTAAACTTAAAAGATTGATTAAAATTTATCAGGGAATATTTTCTTAATAAACTGATTGTATAAAGCTACTTTCTGGTTTTGTTGCAATAAAATAAGGTTGCTAAAACCAATGATGCTGAATTTATATTTGCTAGCAGGTAACCAAGGAACTATTGTTCTACTTACAAACGGCTTCACTTTATCTACATAATTTACTGCTGCTTGTGCTGAACCAAATGGACCGAAATAAACAAATGAATATTGATTATCTATTTTTTCAGAAGCAATTTCAATGGTTTCATTATAGAACTTTTCTTTATTATGAATGCTAAATGAGTTTCCTACTTCATTAATAAATACTCTATCTACATTATCCAATTGCATTACAGCATAGTGAGGTTCGTTAGGGTCAAACACAAAATTGGTATTGCCCAAAGCGGTTGTATCTGCTTTTAATGAATTAATTAATGCTTGAAGTGTTGTTTTTATTTCACTAGATTTTTTTGGTTTATTAGCATTGTTAGAAGAATCTGTTTTATAGATGGTAGAAGGCACGTATACTTCGGCAGTATCTGCATGTCTAGGCTCGGTATAATATGTTAAATGATCTTCTATGGCATGTCTGCTTTTTAATAATTCAATCATTCTTAAAGCCTTTTCAGCAAGTGGAGTAGTTGGGAATGCATCTGCTAAATCTTGCAATCTAGAAACTGCGGTAGAATCCATGTGAAGCGTGATATAATATACCGATTCAATATAAAGCAACTGTGGTGTCCAATAGGAATGACCATATTTTTTATCTGCATCTATTTTGCCTTGCTTGGCAGTTTCAAATTGACCTTCAATAAAAGTATTATATACTTTTTGATAATCTTTTGTAGTGTCACTTTGTACATCTTTATTCAGATTATTTTCTAACCTTGCCCAAAATAAACTCTTAGGATAATTTGTTTTTAACGCTTTTGTTAAAGAATCAGCCCTTTGGGTTAACCCCAATTGACGATAGCAATAAATAAGATTAAAATTGGCTTCTTCTACTTTTTGATGCAGAGGATATCTATTTATCAAACTTTCGTAGTTAGCCACGGCATTTGTATAATCTCTTAAATTATTTTGGAATGCAACACCGTTACTAAACAATGCTTTTGCAATAGCACTATCAGATTTATATAATTGCTCTTGAAGTAATGGGACATCTCTCATTAATCCCTCAAAAGTTAAATCTTTTTCTGGTTTTCCTTCTGTATCAGCTCCTTTAATAGGCAAACCGTTTTTACCTCTTACAATTGGTTTTGGAGGTTGATCTATATCATTTCCTAAACTCATTTGCATATCGCTTGGACTCATATCTGGTCCAATGTCATCAATTGGCTGCGTTTGTTTTGGTTGTTGCTTCACAGTTGGTTTCGATATAGCTTCTTGTCGCCTCCAGTTATCATTATTAGGTCTATTACCCCATTTTGTTTTAAAATCTCTTGCACCAGTTTGTACCAATGCTGGATTATTAAAATAAAACTGTCCATTAGCATCATTTGAAAATAGTGTAGTCGGCAAAGTGCTGCTACCTGCCAAATCACCTCCTATTCCAAAATCTAACGCATCACCTTCTTTTATCCCTTCAGCTTTTCTAAGTTGCTTTAAAAGTTTTTTAATAAATAGTTTTCTATCTGCTTCCGGCATTCTAGCAATTCGTTGCAAACTATCTTCCGATTGTATAGTGTTAATATTTGTTGTAATGGTTTTTAGTGCAGATTTTCTATCTTCTACTCTCAACTTTTCTATATCTGTTAAGCCAGCAGTATTTATGCTATCATAGTAATTGCTAGAAAGCGTATAGTCTCCATTATCAAAATAGGTATCAGCTAATAGCAAGAAGCTTTTTTGCTTTTGTGTTGGATTGTCATTGGCATATTTTAAACTTTTTTGTAATGCTTTCACAGCAGCTTTCTCATTCTTTTGTTGCAATTCTAAAATTGCTGCAGCATAATACATTACATCCCTATAAGTAGAAAATCTATCTTTTCTAGCCAGATGATACAACTCTGCTGTATTATCTTTTAATGTAAACCCTTTCTTTTTTGATGATAAAGACACTAAGTTTAACCTAGCAAAAACTTCCATTAAGGGGTCGGTGGTATGTTTAATACTTTTTTCAAAAAAACTAGCTGTAACCGAATCTTTTTGCTTACCCTTTTGAAGCATTTGCCCAATTAAATATTCCCATCGAGCTTTTTCAAATCTATCCTCAGCATTCGGTAAAGCTTTCTCTAAATGATAAGCTGCACTATCCCAAATTTGTTGTTTGTAATTAGCATAAGCCAACATTTCATGTAAAGAAGGTTTCAATCTTTTAGGGAATAAAGTATCTACTCTAAGCAATGCAATTATTCCATTGGCTTCTCCAATTTTATCTTGTTCTAATAGTGTTCTTATTTTCCAGATAAACGCTTCATTTCTGCTAGGAGGATTTTCTATTAACAATCTTCTTATTCTACTTTTTTTCTCAGCAGTTGAAATAGTAAAGAGCCCATTTGCACTGGTAATATTGCTCCCTATTGGCAAATCATATCCATCATCTTTGGTTGACCAAGCATAGTTTATGTATTGAAATACAAAAGCGGCAGAATCAAAGTTTTTTCTTAATAGGTAGGTTCTACCCATTAAGATATACATGTTATCTACCCAATCATCTCGCAGATCGTGTAACAGTATTGCAGCCGTACATTTATAAATTATGGAATCAGTTTGTATGGATTCTTTAGCTGTATTTTCAAAACTATAATTATAAAAAGGAAGTAATTGAGTATAGTCATCTTTGTTCAATGCTTTTGCCCTTTCTAAAACTTCATTAATTTTAACATTGGCATTAAAAAAGTAATTATAATGTGTAAATGTGTTTTGAAAGAACCTTTTTATTCTTCTGAATTTGGTTTTATCACTTTTCTCCGATAGAAGAATTCTTTCAGAATATTTACCAGGTTTTTTGCCACTTAAATCAATAGATGAAGAAGGTTGTGCATTAATAATGGTAAAATTGCATAGGCAACCTATAAGAAATATTAATAAAAACTGGGTGCATTTCATCATTATAATTACTAACTATAATTCACAAACATAAATTATTTGATTGCATCAAAGGATAATAAAATGTTAATCAAGTTAAAAATGTAGTAGAAAAATCATTTTTTAATTTGATTATCAAAAATGGAAGTGGAATAAACACATGTTTTTATTGCAATTCTGCATTTATTTATCCAATAAATAATCTAATAAATGTAAAAATTGTTCGCGTAGAATCATTTTAGCGCCAAGGCTTTCTAAATGTTCAGTGTATACTTGACAATCTATTAATTGTATTCCTTCGCTTTTTAGAACTTCTACATATTTAATAAATGCAAACTTACTTGCATTACTTCTTAGGCTGAACATGCTTTCACCAAAAAAAACCTTACCTATCTTTATTCCATACAATCCCCCTACTAAAGTGCCATTTTCCCAAACTTCTGCACTATGTGCAAAACCTTGTTTGTGTAAAGCTGAATAGGTATCAACTACTTCTGGTTTTATCCAAGTACCATCCTGTCCCTTTCTTTCTACAGACTTGCAAGCATTTATAACTCCAGAAAAATCTTGATTGATTGTAAACTCAAAAGCATCTCTTTTAAATAGGGTTTTCATGCTTTTACTGATAACTATTTCTTCTGGTAAAAGGATAAATCTAGGATTTGGACACCACCATAAAGGGATATCTCCATCATACCAAGGAAAAATACCTTTTTTGTAGGCCAATAAAATTCTTTCGGATGATAAGTTTCCTCCCATTGCTAAAAGACCATCATCTAATGTGTCTTCTACAGGTGGAAACCATAAGGATTCATTTAAAATATGCAAGGGCATAAGCATGAAGCTTATAAAAGAATAATACTGTTACTTAAAATTTCCTAATTATTAAGAAATCTCCTGTGTGTATTGTTATTTACTTTCTAATGCTTTGTTCAATAGTTGCACTAATTCCTCTTTCTGAAATAGCTTCACACATTGGTTTTAAATCATCTATATCTCCTTCTTTTACAGCATATTTCCCATTGTGATGAATAATCATAGCGCATTGTTCTGCTTGCTCAAATGAATGACCACAAACATCTACCAATGTTTCTATTACCCAATCAAAAGAATTTACTTCATCATTCCACACTATAATACAGTAGCCTTCACGTTTATCGGTAAGCAATTCAACAGTTTCTTGCTCCCAAGGATTTGTATTTATTATTTCTTGCAAATTCATATTTTACTTATTGCTATTATCCAAAAATTCTCTCTATAAGCTTAGAGCTTAAAAAAATTGCCACAAATATATTGTGTAGTCTATTCTGTAGGGTATTTATTATTGGAAAATTAATTTGTATATACAAATATACTCCATATATATTTGCACTTCGGAAATGAAAACTACGGACAGTAAATATAGTAAGTGTCTTTATTTTGCAGCAAATGCTTTAGCAAGAAAGATTGAAAAGTTGGCAATAGAAATTTGGAAGCCGCTTGACTTATCTCCCAGTCATGCTTATTTGCTTATGATGGTGATAGAACAACCAGGGTTACAACCCGGTTGCATTGCCAATCATTTACAATTAACCCCAAGTACCATCACCCGATTAATAGAAAAACTAGAAGAAAAACAATTAGTAGAACGTATTACCGAAGGAAAAACCACTGCTGTTTTTGCTTCCACGCAAGGCGCAGCACTTGAACCATTACTAAAACAATGCATAGATACTTTTTTTGAAAAATCTTGCTGCAAACTTGGAAAAGAAGAAAGTGAGCGTATGGTAGAAGACATGTGCTTATTAGCTGATAAACTAGACGAATAATTTTTTTTATAGTTTCATTTGTATATACAATAATAATTTAGTAGCAATTTAAATTAAATCAATTATGAATTATGTAATCACGGGCTCGCTAGGCCACATTAGCAAACCAATCGTTAAGTCTTTATTAAGTTCTGGACATTCAGTAAAAGTAATTACTAGCAATCAGGACAGAGTAGCAGAAACTGAAGCATTAGGAGCAACTGCTTCCGTAGGTTCTGTAGAAGATGAATTGTTTTTAACTGACGCTTTTGATGGTGCTGATGCAGTTTATTTAATGATTCCTCCAAAGTGGCAGGTTGATAATTGGTTTGGATACCAACAAACAGTAGCGAATGCTTATTCTAAAGCTGTAAAAACAAACAACATCAAGTATATAGTGCAATTAAGTAGCATCGGAGCACACATGCGCAAAGGGGCTGGACCAATTGATGGTGTAGGTTATTTAGAAGAAAAACTTGGTGAATTATCTGATGCGAATGTTTTAATGCTTCGTCCTTCTTACTTTATGTATAACTTGAATAACATGATTGGCTTGGTAAAACATGCCAATATCTTCGGAGGTAATTTTGGTGGAACTGAACCTCTTGCATTGGTACATACAGATGATATTGCAGAAGTAGCTTCAAAGGCTTTGTTGAACCTTGATTTCACAGGGCATAGTATTCAATACATTGTAAGTGATGAACGCTCTACCGATGAAATTGCTAAAGTATTAGGTGCATCAATTGGAAAACCTGAAATTCCTTGGGTAGTATTATCTGATGAACAACAACTAGAAGGAATGCTGGGTGCTGGCATTCAACAAGAAATTGCAGATGGCTATGTTCAAATGGGAAAATCTATTAGAGAAGGACTTATTCAAGCAGATTATTTCAAAAACAAACCAACATTTCAAAAAACTAAATTGGAAGACTTTGCCGTTTCATTCAAATATGCTTATGAAGCATAGTCTGCATTAAACAATCAATTTTTAATATTAAATATTTTATAATCATGAGTAAAAAAGTAGCATTAGTAACAGGTGCAAACAAAGGATTGGGTTTGGAAACTGCAAAACAATTGGTAGAAGCAGGCGTAACAGTTATTGCCGCTTCACGTAATTTGGAAAATGGCAAAAAAGCCGTTGAAAGCTTGGGATTGGACATTGAAGTAGTACAATTAGATGTTGATGACAATGCTTCTATCGATGCAGTGTACGACTATATCAATAACAAATTTGGTAAACTAGATATTCTTGTAAACAATGCTGGAATACAAATTGAAAGCGAAGATTGGGCAGTGAATACTTCAGCAGATATTACTGAAGATTTATTGAGAAAAACATTAGACACCAACTTTTTCAGTATTGTAAAATTGACCAACAAATTATTGCCACTTATTCGCTTGAGTGATGCAGGTCGCATTGTAAACCTTAGTAGTATTTTGGGTTCATTAACATTACATAGCAATACTGAATCGCCAATTTATGGGTCTAAATTATTTGCTTACAATACATCTAAAACTGCTTTGAATAGTTATACCATTCATTTGGCTGCCGCATTAGCAAATACGAATATCAAAGTAAACTCAGCGCACCCGGGTTGGGTGAAAACAGATTTAGGAACTGATGCAGCTCCTATGAGCGTTGTTGATGGTGCTAAAACTTCTGTTGATTTAGCATTATTAGCTGAGGATGGAGTTACTGGTAAATACATTCATTTAGGACAAGAATTGCCTTGGTAGTTTCGTTTTTAAAATAAAATAAAAAGAGGGCTGTTTTCGAACAGCCCTCTTTTTATTTGTAATCGTCTTCAAAAAACTTGAATCAAAACTTCATTTATAATTGTGCTAAATGAAGATGATTGCTCCTAATTCAAATTCAAGGTTTTGTCTTTTGGATATTTTATAGTATAAGTAAATCTCACTTTCTTGCTTTCACCAGCAGGAATATTCAATTCCCAATTTAAAACTCCTAAATCTTGGTTGATACTTGCATGTGCATTATCCAATAATTCTACTTCTATTTCTTTATTAGTCGTTAATGGAAATTGATCTTTCAGTAACAAATTGATTGCTTCTTTTTTATTGTTTTTTACAGTGATTTCGTAAGTGAATTTTTGTAATTTATTATTACCCAAAAACTTTACACTACTATAATCCACTAGTTTTTCTCTCTTAACCACCACTCTCTTATCCCTTCCTAAGCTAATATTCAAAGTATCTTGTGTAGCCATTGGATCTATAAATGTTTTTCCAGTATAAGTTCCCTCAAATATTATGTTAGCAATACCTGGCAATAAATTAAGCTTTTCCCAATCAGTTACTTCTGCCAATATATACACATCTTTATCTAGTTTAGGCACAGAATAGTGCTTATAACTTCCAGGAACATCATAGGATTTTAATACAGCCATTTGTTCTTTTCCTGTACTTGGAATATCGTACGGAATATCTATATCAAAATTTACGTTTAGCATATTGTCTGCAACTTGCACATGGTCTTCTAGTTTGCCTAATGAGCGCTTTGCAGATGAATAACTAATTACTTCTTCTTTCAAATCATCATAAGCCAAAGCTTTACTCTTTAATTGAGGAATAGAATTAGTGGCATAAGGATATTGGGTTCTTGCATTGGGATAAATATAGCTCAAGAACCATGCTTTTAGCAAGGGTGCTTCTCCTGATTGGCTTGGTGATGCAGTGGAGAGCGATAGTTTCACTTGCTTCCAATCGATACCTGTTTGTTGGGCAATATTTGCTTTGTACAATAGTTTAATCGGATGCTTTATATCATCTACTCTTAAATCATAAAAGGGCGTCCAATGTGCATTGATGGCTATATAACTTATTTCAAAGCTATACTTTCCTGCTTCGGCTACTTGTAATTGTAAAGTGATTCTTCCGCCAATTTCTGTATGTTTATTTTGCTCTTCATAAAGTTGACTTTGTATTTTGTTTAGCAGTAGTTGCAATTTATCTCGCTTATCACTTAATAGCGATTGTTCATTTTCCAATTCATTATTCTTTGCTTTATAAAAGTCTATTAGTTTTATCAATTCAGCCACTGAAAGCCCTGTTTGCGCTCCTTTTATATCACTATTTTGCTTCAACACATTGCGCACATCGGTTATATTGGCAATATCTTTATTCAATCGTGTAATTGTTTTGCTCATGCTTGCAATAGAATCTTCCAACATTTTTATTCTGGCCGATTTGGTTTCTACTTTTAGGTAGTTGGTACTAAATGCAGTGCTTAAAATGGCAATACTATTCACCACTTTCACTTGAATACTATTCTCATCTATTTGGGTGCTTATCTGTTCAATCACCAATTCATTGCTGCCTTCTTTTAATGTGGCAGTGGCAGTATGCACCATTTCTGCGCCCGACCTAAACACGGTGACAGACTGTAACTTGGCATTGGTTGTACCCTTATCTTCATTGGCGAAAGACGTAATCCATAATACTGTGCAAAACGCAACAAACAACTGTTTCATATTTTTTCTATTTAATTATAGCTACTTGATGCAGCATTTAATTCAATTACATAAAAAGAAATAAAAATTTTGTGAATAGATAATTGTTAATCGACAATAGAGAAAAGCGTATAGCAAATGGTTAATTATTTATTTGTATGAAATAATTATTTTTTGCAATTGATTAATCTTATTTTGGATTATAAATTAATAGTGGAAGATGTTGTTGTGTTACCTATTTTATTTTAATCAATAGAAACAGCTATTTCTTTTTTTTATTATTTCTTTTCACTTTACTTACTCCTGTTCACTATTCACTAATAACAATTCACTATTTATTCATTTCAAATCTCTAATATCTAAAAAAACAATTTCAATTTACTGTCATACCATTTTGAACCCTATTTTTGTTTCCAAACTTTTAATATGAAATTGAGCGTTAAGCATGTATCTCTAGTAATAATATTCCTAACCATAACCATTTTTTCCAAACTATTTTTCTCTACTCGTCTTGAATGGGCTGGCTTTTCACCCATTATTGCGGTTTCATTATTCTCAGGCTTAATGATTGAAAAGAAATCCTATACATTTTTACTTCCACTCTTATCATTAATAGCTAGCGATAGCATTATACAGCTGTTATATATTGCGAAACTTTTTCCTTATCCTGGATTTTATTCCTATCAATTAATGAACTATGGATTATTGCTTTTATCTGTATTCATTGGCTGGATGATTAAAGCAAAAAATTATCAATCATTATTTGCAGGCAGTTTGCTTGCACCAACTGTTTTCTTTTTTATATCCAATTTCAGTGTGTGGGCAGCACCTTCTGAAACATTTTATCCTAAAACTTTTAGTGGTTTAATAGAATGTTTAACAGCAGGATTACCATTCTATCTACATTCTATATTGGCTACAATGGTGTTTCTTCCTGCATTTGTTTTGTGCTATAATTTCTTATTTACCAATACCAAAACAATTCTTTTCAAGGGCCAAACGCAATAACATTTTCCCAAGTAATTATCACCACATAGTCACATAGACACATAGTGCTATAGGTCTATTGCCTTACATGGCTTTTCTACAATCAAATAGAAAAGCTATTTTGTATTAAAGGATATCCATTCTATTATAACATCTGTGCTTTCATGAAATAGGTATTTGATAAATTAATTTTCAATACATCTATCTATATGTATGCTTGTTTGTATATATGATACCGCTACTCATTTCATTTCATCCGCAAATCCAATTTACCTTACACAAATCCGAAGTCTTATTCATAGTTATAACCGGAGCATCTGCCTTCTTATATGAATTAAATAAATAAAAACATTTAATCTTAAACAAAACTATACCTTGCATTGGTATTTTGGGGATTAAAGCAATAATTGCATTCCGTTTAAATATATTTTATACTATTTTTTGCTTGCAGAAGTAAGGATTGCACTATAAAATGGGTTGGGCATTAAGTAATAAACTTTACAAGTTATGAATAAAGTGTCACAATCATTTGTACGCGTTCGCATTATTTATGTTGCCACCACATTATTGCTCGTAATATTGTCTGTTTATGCATTTATCCAAATAAAAAGCCTTATCGATGCTGCCAATAGCATGATTAATGCAAATAAAATAACCGAAACACTTCAGAATATAGCTACCAACATTGTGCAAGCCGAAAGTAGCAGTAGGGGCTTCTTACTTACCAAAGATTCTATCTACCTTTTGAAGATGACTATTGCATTAAATAAAATGCAAAAGCAACGTGTAGAATTAAATCAACTAATCAATAAAAAAACAGATACACTAAGCAATTTCAAAGCTATTGATAGTGCAATAGATAAGAAGATAGCGCATTTATTACCCTCTTCTTTTTCTGTTACCTTCCCCCAAAACAGCGTTTATTCTCAAAATACTTTAAAAGATTCTATTGAAGAGTTTGATGTATTGTGTGAAAGTTTGCATTTATTAAAGAAGAAAGACTCTTCTGTTCTTGCTAATAATATAAATGAGTACAATCACCAATCTATTCTCACTCCTTCATTTATGATTGCCTTCTTTCTTGGGGGAATCCTTGTATTGTGGGCCTCCTATCTTAAAATAATTAAGACTTTGCGAGAAGAACAAATTTTACAAAGGGCGCTTTTATTGCAAAAGGAAGAAATTGAAAAAAAAGCGGAAGAGTTAATCATCATCAACCAAAATCTGTTGCAAGAAAGCAATGAAAACAAAAGCAATTCGGATAGTTTGTTGATTGCAAATAAGGAGATTGCTTATGAGTTGGAGGAAAAAGAAAAAAGAGCAGAAGAGCTAGTGATTATCAACCAAAATCTGTTGCAAGAAAGCAATGAAAACAAAAGTAATTCGGATAGTTTGTTGATTGCAAATATGGAGATTGCTTACGAGTTGAATGAAAAAGAAAAAAGGGCAGAGGAATTAATCATCATCAACCAAAATTTGTTGCAAGAAAGCAATGAAAATAAAACCAACTCTGATGGTTTGTTGATAGCCAATAAGGAAATTGCGTATGAATTAGAGGAAAAAATAAAACGAGCATCGGAATTAATACAAATAAATAAAGAATTGGAACTTTTTGCACAGATTGCTAGTCATGATTTACAAGAGCCTTTGCGTAAAATACAGATGTTTTCATCGCGTATTAAAGAAAAAGAATTTGAAAACTTCTCTCTTTCTGCTAAGTCTGACTTAGAAGTAATTGAAGATGCGGCTGCAAGAATGCAGGTTTTGATACAGGATTTAATAGCTTATGCCCAAACCAACAATGATGAACGCACTTTTGAAGAAATAGACCTTAAAGTAATAATTAGTGAAGTAATTGATAGTTTGAAAGATAACTTACACGCAAAAGGTGTAGCTGTTGATGTAGGAGAAATGTGCAATGCCTATATTATTCCGTTTCAGTTTCGGCAATTAATGACCAATTTAATAAGCAATTCTATTAAATTTTCTCAGGCAGGTGTCCCAAACAAAATTACAATTACTAGTTGTATAGAGAAAGGGGATAGCAACATGCATAAAAAGCTAGAAATAACAAAAAATTATTGCCACATTGTATATAAAGACTATGGAATTGGATTTAGCGCAAAGTACAATGAAAAGATATTTGAGGTGTTTCAGCGTTTACATGGTAAGGAAACATACAAAGGCACGGGCATTGGGTTAGCAATTGTAAAGAGAATAGTTGAAAACCACAAAGGAATTATTACTGCAAACGGCAAAACAAATGAAGGGGCTACGTTTGATATTTATTTACCTACAAATTAAAATATTATGAAGAGTTATTACAAACCATTACAGATATTGCTTGCTGAGGACGATGAAAATGATCGTATGAATTTTAACGAAGCACTTGCAGCTTCTAAAATGGAAACCAACATCACCATGGTAAATGATGGTGTGGAGCTGATGGAATATTTAGAACAGGAGGATGCAGAAGTGCCGGCCTTATTGTTTTTAGATTTAAACATGCCCCGTAAAAATGGCATGGAATGTTTGTTAGAAATAAGGCAAATGCCTAAATATAGGGATATGGTTATAGCCATTTATTCTACTTCCTCATCTGAAAAAGATATTGAGCAAACATTTTTTAGTGGAGCCAATGTGTATATGAAAAAACCTACTGATTTTGCTGTATTAAAAGAAATGCTTCATAAGATTGTTACATCAGTAAATGTATATAGCCAACCACCTTTTAATATTGCTAATTTTTTATTAAAGCTATAATGATATTTTTTAATAAATAACAACATTTATTAAAGCCCAAACTATCTATTTACAGATTAATTTAATCTGTAAATAGATAGTTTTTTATTGTAGAGTATTTATTTATATTTTAAAATGTTAAGTAAATAATTCATTTTAATAAAATTATTTTTAAATAACGCTTATTACGTTTTGTTATTATAATTAATTATTTATTTTAAAGATTAAAACCTATTTGTATTAATAATTATTAATTTAATAATTGATTGATAATATACAATTTGTATAATAATTAAAACTGAAGACATTTAAAGTATATAAGATTTATCTGTTTGTAAACCAACAAACAGAAGTATCAAATTGCATTCGGCTATTTGTTTGCCAACAAATGACTAAAAGTAGCAACATTGGCAGATTGTTGAAAAACAATTGGCTAAAAGCAATTGCATTAGTGCATTTGTTAGTAAACAAATTATTGAAAGCAGTAACATTGGCAGATTGTTAAAAAACAATTGGTTAAAAGCAATTGCATTGGGTTAATTGTTTATATACAATTAGATAAAACATGTTATAATGTTATAATTATTATAAAAATAGGATTTGTAACAAAATGTATTTGGATATATAATTAAAATTAAACAGAACAAAATATATTTATTGTACTAATTGTTTGTATATATATTGTTAAAGAAAAATTAAAATTGTTAGTAATTCATAAAAAAGTAGTACAAAATAAAAATTATTTATTAGTTTTGTTTTTTAAACAATCTAAAATATTAGTTATGGAATTTGTAAATGCAAAAATTAAGAGGTTAATCAATGCTGAGTTTTATCAATTTTTATTTCTTCTGTTGGATATTATTGGAAAGCTAGGTGTTGCAAAATTAAAAGTAACAAACAAATCTGCTGAGCTATCCAGTATTGTAAGCAGATTGCTAGTGGCATTAAGTAGGGAAAAAGATACTACACAAACTAGCGAAATGAATGTGTCAGATAAAGAAAGAGTATCTGCATTTATAGGATTGTCGCAGTTTGTGAAGGGTATTGCAAAAAGTCCTGAAGCAAATACACGAGCTCAGGCAATAGTTATTAAAAATTACCTAAAAACATTAGGTACTGGATTAACTAGAAAAAATAAACAAGAGAAATCAGCATTGCTTAGCAAACTTGTAAACGATTTTATTAAATTACCAAGTTTGGTTTCTGCTAATGCTGCTGTGAAAACACAGGTATTCATTACGGAAATAGATATTAAAAACAAAGCATATATAGCAAAGTATGAGTCGAGGAACGCTACTGAAAGTTCAAATGAATCAACATTAGAATCTTTTGTAAGTATTCGTCCAGAAGCAGAGAAAGTATTTGAAGAAATGCTAAAATTAATGATTGGAAGATATGAAACCAATATAGAAGATAAGGTTGATAATACAGATATTATCACTGCTATTGAGCAAATAAATCAATTGATAGATAAATATAACCAATTGGTAAAGTCTTCGGTTCCTAAAAAACCAAAGAAAGCAACAACGCCAATTGTTCCAAATGTTAATTTGTAAAAATGAACTAGAATACAAGCTTTTCTATCGTTTGTTTTGATTAAAATAGTAAACCCAGATTAGGCAGTTATTTAGTAATTGCATAATCTGGGTTTTTTATGTAAAAGAGATAATGTTTTCAGAATTAGAAGTGCCAAATAATGGTTGTTCGTTTTAGTTAATTAACTAAAAAAGAATCAAACTACTTTGTTAGCATTTAAATCATTCTTAAAAAGAGATGTTTTTAAATTGATTTTGGTAGAATTATTAATGATAATGCTCCTATAAGTTCTCATTCACAAACTCTTCGCAATAATCCTTAATTATCTTTCTTACTTTCCTAAATTCTTCCAAAATTTCCTCTTCCGTTCCTACTGCTTTTGCAGGGTCAGGAAAATTGTAATGATACTTTATAGCCTTGGTTGGGAAATATGGGCAACGTTCTTTAGCGTTATCACAAACGGTTATCACAAAATCAAAATCAATATTGCTATATTCTGATATGTTATTGGAAGTGTGGCTAGAAATATCTATCCCATCCACTTTCATTGTGGCAATTGCACGCGGATTTACGCCATGCGTTTCAATCCCTGCACTATATATTTCCGCTTTATCACCAGAAAAATAACGCAAATAGCCTTCTGCTATCTGACTTCTACAACTATTGCCTGTACATAGTACCAATACTTTTTTCATTTTTAATATTTTAAAGAAACAACCAAATAATATTTATAATACAAAACTTCGGATCGAATCCGAAAAGGATTTGAAGCACTGTGATAGACACCGAAACCACAATGTACTTCTTATATTTTTTAAAAAATTGATATGCATTCATGATACTCCAACCGTTTTACTTCTTTTTTCCATGATAATATTGTCTGTCCATACGCCATTTTTTTGGCCAATCTTTTCGCGATAGCCAATTTGCCTAAATCCGCATTTTTCATGAAGGGCAATGCTACCAATGTTTTGAGGAAATATGCCAGATTGCAAGGTCCAAATGCCAGCTTTTTCGCTTTCAGCAATTAAATATTGCAACAATTCGTACCCAATTCCCTTACCTCTAAACGAAGAATTGATATAAATACTTACTTCAGCCACTCCTGCATACACACATCTGCTAGAAACAGGCGTGAGTGCCGCCCATCCCACCATTTCATCGTGCAAATACGCTGCAAATTGGCAATAAGAAGCATGACTTTTATCCCAATCTTCCCATGTTGGAATATCGTTTTGAAAAGTAGCAAAGCCAGTCGCAATACCTTGGCGATAAATCTCCGCAACTTGGTGGAAATTATCCTGGGTTATGTTTTTTATTTCCATAAATAAAATATTAGCAACAGCCTCCGCCCGGTGTGCAGCAAGCAGAAGCCGCAGCCACTACATTTTGTTGCGATGGTGGAATGCCACAAGCATCAGATGCCAAGCATGCAGTTTGTTTTGGCATTAAAACAAATGAATCTCCATTGTAATGCAAGCCATATTTACCAATTGTTTCTATATTATTACCCGTCGCCTCCAATTGATATTCCACTTCTATCTCCAAGTCTTCCAATCCAAGTACTCGTTCAGATAAAGCAATAATGTTCAGTAGTTTTTGTGGTTTTAAACGATGGTCAAAGTCATTAGCATCCCATAATTGGAAGTTTGCCACTTTTTCAAGACGTACAGTTCCGCCACAGTCAATAAAATGTTTTGTTACAATGCCCACTTCTGTTACGTGGAAGTGTTCAGGTACATTTGCACCAGTTTGTAATTTAAAATGTACCGTCTCTGCTGTAGCAAGATGGAGTTTAATTTCAGATAATTTCATGATTTTATATTTAAAGATTAACAACAACTATTCTTTTTCGCATTGATTTTTTCAGCAAAACCATCGAAATACAATTGCAGCTTTTTCAATGTATTTTCATCAATGCAATAGCAAATTGTATTGCCCTCAATGTTGCCTTTTATAAGTCCCGCGTTTTTAAGTTCCTTTAAATGTTGCGAAACAGTTGCTTGAGCCAAAGGCAATTCATTTACAATATCGCCGCAAATACAAGTATCCACTTGAATAAGGTATTCTAATATGGCAATTCTTGCAGGATGTCCTAAAGCTTTGGCAATAATTGCCATTTCATTTTGTTTTTCGGTAAAGTTTTCCGTCTTAGTTGTACCCATAAATCATATTAATATTGCAATATTACGATAAAGATTTAAAACAAATGATTAAAGCAAAAAATATTGGTAGAAAAAATTAATTCAAATCATAGTAGAATTATTAACTTGAGACGAATAAATAAAAAATGCCCAGCCACTCATAAAGTTGCTGGGCATTTTTATTTGGAACAATAATGATTAATGATAATAATGCCTGTCTTCAACCCTTTCTAAGTGTACATTACTTACTGGTTGATAAACCAAAGGCACTTGTTCTATTTCAATATCACTTTTATCAAGACCAAATGCTTTTTCATCACTCTGACTCATTTGTTTTAGGAAGAAATAGGCATTTAATAATAGCCCTTCCCTCACTTCAAATTCATTTTCTACAGAAAGGAATTTCTCTATTACTATGAATCTCATATCTAATTCCCGATTGTATTTCGTAGTATTATCCTCTTTGTTGTGTAGATTAAACTCTTTTTGACGAATCAATTCTTGTACAATTCTTTTAAAATACAATTCTGTTTTGGGCTGAATTCTAAAGCCAATGTTCAGTGTAATTTTTATCAGTTTCTCTTCAATTAATTCAGAAACAGTGTATTCCAAAGTATATGGCTCTTCTGTACGATTGATATGTAAAAACCAATAAACATCCGCTCTTTTTGGTTTCCTTGCAAGAATAGATTTAATGATTTTATCTTCTATTTGATGCCTAGAATTTGCTTTTGTAAGATATACCAAGTGCGATGCAAACTTGGGAATGCTTACATCATTGCTCAATTCTGTAATGATTTTAGCATATTGACCTAAATCAATATAACGAGTATATCTGTTATTGATTTTTCTTGCGAAATACCATACATACATCACTAGGAAAATGAACAATTCAAAGAATAAAAACATCCATCTTTCTTTAATTTTTGCCACATTAGCAATGAAAAAAGAGGTTTCAATAATGGTGAATATGCCTATAATAATTGCAACAGGAATGTTACCCCATTTTAGTTTAAACAGTAGGAAATAATTCAGCAAAACCGTTGTCATCATCATGGCTACAGTAATAGAAAAGCCATAAGCCGCTTCCATGTGAGCAGACGTTTGAAAATAAACCATCATCACAATACATCCTACCCAAAGAATGGTATTAATACTTGGAATATAAATCTGTCCTTTTATAGCCGAAGGCTGACGAACTGCCACACGCGGCCAGAAATTCAAATTTATTGCTTCGCTGATAAGTGTAAATGAACCGCTTATCAAAGCCTGTGAAGCAATAATGGTTGCAGCAGTAGCGATGATTACACTTGGCAATAAAAACCAATGCGGAATCATCTCGAAAAATGGATTTAATATACCTAAACTATCTAAATGGTTGGTGTTGTGCTGTGTCATTAGCCATGCAGCTTGCCCACAATAATTAATTACCAACGATAATTTTACAAAACTCCAAGTAAAGCGAATGTTTTGTATGCCGCAATGTCCTAAATCACTATACAATGCTTCAGCACCTGTTGTACAAAGAAATACAGCACCTAAAAGCCAAAATCCTTTTGGATAATGCACCAATAAATCATAGCCATAAAATGGGTTTAATGCTTTTAATACGAGTGGATAATGTGCAATTTGAACTACACCAACTACTAAAAGCATGGTAAACCATACAGTCATAATTGGCCCAAATGATTTTCCTATAATTTGTGTACCAAAGCGTTGAAAGAAGAATAATGCAGAGATAATTACGCAAACAATGGTTATAGTAATGAAGTTACCTGGAACGAATATTTTCTCCCAACCATCTACTGCACCCAATCCTTCTATAGCAGACGAAACGGATATTGGCGGTGTAATAATACCATCTGCCAATAAAGTAGTTGCACCTAAAATGGTAGGGATTACAAGCTTTTTAGCATACCTACGTACAAGCGCATAAAGAGAAAATATACCACCCTCACCTTGGTTGTCTGCTTGCAGCGTTAACCAAATATATTTCACAGAAGTTTGAAAAACAAGTGTCCAAAAAATCAAAGAAATACCTCCAAAAACCAGGCTTTCTTCAATTTTCCTTTCACCAATAATTGCTTTCAATACATACAATGGGCTTGTACCTATATCACCATAAATAATTCCTAAAGCTACTAGTAGAGATGCAACGGTTACCTTATTGGGTATACCAGTTTTGTTAGAATGATCCATCTTAATTCATTATTAATTTAATGATGCAAAACTGGATTTTTGGTTATCTATATTTTATAAAGATTTCGCTTGTGATATAAAGAAAAAATAAAGATTTTCAAATTGATATTATAAAAATTCCCCTAACAAAACCGATACCCTACACCACTTTCAGTAATAATGTGCTGAGGTTGATTGGGATTGATTTCTATTTTCTTTCTTAATGTTCCTACAAAAACTCTTAGATATTGCACTTCCGATTGATAACCTACACCCCAAATGTTTTTTAATATAAATTGATGAGTAAGCACTTTGCCTTCATTTTTAGCGAATAATGCAATCAAATTATATTCAGTTGAGGTGAGTTTTATTACATGGTTATTCTGCTTAACTGTTCGTGCTATTAAATCTATTTGTAAATCACCAAAAGTTATGCAAGTAATTGTTTCGTCAATATCGTTTCTACGAATACTGTTTCTTATTCTTGCTAATAATTCTCCAGTTCTAAAAGGTTTGCTTAAATAATCAGTAGCCCCATTGTCTAAAGCAATTACAATGTCTACTTCATCATTTTGCACTGAAAGAATAATAATAGATTTTGAATACCATTCCCTCAATTGTTTTAATACTTCTTGCCCATTTATATCTGGTAAACCAAGGTCAAGCAATATCAATTGTGGGGGATGATTGGCAGCCATAATCAAACCTTCTTTTCCATTTGTGGCTTGAAAAACTTTATAGTCATTGCTCTCTAAATTTATTTCGAGCAATTTTCTTATTTGCGGCTCATCATCTATAATGAGAATTTCTTGCTTATTCATTTTTAAGGCTATTTATATAGGATGTTTCTGAAGGAATTGCAATTGTAAACGTAACACCCCCTTTTGCATTATTTGCCAAAGAGATATTGCCGCCAAGAGCTTGAATATATCCTTTTACTATGGAGAGTCCCAATCCTGTGCCACCACTTTTGCTATTGGGTAAACGATAAAATTTTTCAAATACCAAATCTATTTTGTCTTCGGGAATACCTCCACCATTGTCTGCTATTTCAATTAAGCAAATATCGTTTTCAACAAATACTTCGATAATAATGGTTGTATTTGGATGTGTATGATGCAAAGCATTGGAAATAAGATTATTGATTATTTGCTCTATAAAACCATTATCAATTTTTATCAAGGGCAATGTTTCATTGGGATGATAAATAATTTCGTGAGCCTCTTTAGTAAATTTGAAAGAATCAATGATGGAATAAAGTATTTCATTCATATCACTCCAAATAAAATTGGGTTTTAAATTGGATGATTCTAGCCTACTAATATTTAGTAAATTTTCTACTTGTCTATTCAATCTTAATCCTGCAATAGCCATTTCATTTAATAGTACCTCTTGGTTTTCTTCTGAAATTTTTTGCTTGTTTTCTTTCAATGTATCAATTGCACCAAGTATGGTAGAAATGGGGGTTCTTAATTCATGTGACAATGAATTAAGTAATGTGTTGTATAGTTTAATAGACTTTTCTTTTTCATCCTTATCCCTTACTTTCTTTTCTTGTTCTCTAATTTTAAAAGTAAGTACCGCATTTACTGATGCAATTATGAAATACATAAAAAACATCAAAACGTCTTCCGTATTATCAATATGTAAAGTGAAAATAGGTGGAATAAAAAAGAAATTCCAGATTAATGCACTCAATGTAGAAGCTATTAATACTGGTAAAATATCAAATACCATTGCTAATAAGGATACCGTAACAAGTAGCAGTAAAGCCACAACTCTAAACCCCAAAAAGGTTTTAAAAAAATAAGAACTCGTAGCAACGAATAAAACAATCAAAATGCTAAAAACATATTGTGATGTTTTTGAAACTTCTTTTTTCTTGAAAATTTTCAACAGCTTTTTATTTAATAAAACAAAACTAATAGAATTTGAGAGTCATAAAAATATTTTGCAAAGGTTTGAATGAGCAATTTAGTTTTTCTTATTTGCAAGATAGAATGCAATCGGTTGCTAAAAATGTTTAATCATAAAATTCGCCTCTTCCTCAATTCCTTTTCTACTAATCTCTATAACCTAAAGCAACATAACTCATTTTAAAGCATATTCGCCACCGAATTAATCTTTTAATAAGTTATGAGTAAGCCGTTAATTATCGTTACTGGACAAAATGGACAATTAGGTTGGGAGTTATCACAAATTGCAACTAATTATTCCCAACAATTTGATTTTTTGTTTACCACAAGAGATTCTTTAGACTTATCAAATCCCGATTCAATTACTCCTTTCTTTGAAAAATACAAGCCCAGTTTTTTTATTAATTGTGCTGCATATACATTGGTTGACAAAGCCGAAACAGAAAACGAAACCGCTATTTTAGTGAATGCTACAAGTGTTGGAGCAATAGCAAAAGCTTGTGCTGAAATAGATTGTACATTTATCACTATATCTACTGATTATGTTTTTGATGGCAATGGCGCTAGCCCATATCTCACCAACCAACCCACTGCTCCCTTGAACTTTTATGGAAAAAGCAAGCAGCTAGGAGAGGCGCTTGCACTTCAAAATAATCCCAAAACAATTATAGTTCGCACTTCATGGGTTTACAGCACACATGGAAACAATTTTGTAAAAACAATGATGCGATTAATGAAAGATAGGGCGGAATTGAAAGTAGTAGGCGATCAAATAGGTTCACCAACTTCTGCTGCCGACCTTGCATTTGCATTGATGCATATTGTGCAACAACACCTTGATGGAAACACACATTATGGCATTTATCATTATAGCAATGAAGGGGTAATTTCTTGGTTCGATTTTGCTATTGCTATCAATAAGTTGGCAGGTTTTACTTGTAATGTGCTTCCTATAATTACATCTGAATATCCCACAACTGCTAAACGACCTGCTTATTCCGTTTTAGACAAATCAACAATTGTTAGCGATTTTTCAATTCCATTAATTGATTGGAAAATCAGTCTGGAAAAATGTATTCAACAGCTAAAAAGTTAGCAGAAGGGGAGGAGATTAATCTGGTATTTTGCTGAAGCTGTAACAAGCCCTTAGCATAAAAAATTATTTCAATTAATTTGTTAAGCCCCCAAACCGTCCATAAAAGCATCAACTCTTTCTTGTAATATCGTTTCTTTTTCCATAAGTTTTTGCAGTAATACCAATTGGTTTTTGGCTCTTATAAGGTTGTGACCCGGGTATTGTTCTCCATAATAAACATCATCTTGCAGGTAATCTGATAAAAAGCGCATTGCCTGCATATAAATAATAAATTTTCCTGCATACACTAAACTGTTTATCTCCTCTTTGCTCAATTCGGTTTTCATTTCGCTTAAATAACCCTCAATTATCGCCTGAAAAAAGTCTTCCCGAATAGCTATTTTCGAAAAGTCGGTTTCTTCTTCGCTTACAGGTGAGAGGTAAGTGCGCATCATATCGCCCACATCGCTTATAAAATATCCAGGCATTACGGTATCAAGGTCTATCACACAAAGGCCATGTTTATTCGCATCAAAAAGCACATTGTTTATTTTGGTGTCGTGGTGCATTACCCGAAGTTTAAAACTTGGGTGCTTAATTATTGCTTCGTATTGGGCTACTATCTCCTTGTTTTCTTTTATGCCCTTTATGATATTTTCTGCTTCTTTTATTCTATGTTTATTACCGTTAATAAGCGCAGATTCAAATTGGGTATATCTCAACTGTAAATTGTGGAAATCGGGAAGTGGGATATGCAGTATTTCAGTAGGGAATTGTGCTAGCAATTTCGTGAACCGCCCAAATTGAACTGCCGCTTCGTAAGCAAGTTCACTGTTTTCTAATACACTATAGGTAACGGAACCTTCCACAAACGGGAACAATCTGTAATAGCCATCCTCGGGTATTTGCAATACTTCATCACCGTGTAAAGTAGGAATAAGCGGAACAAATAAATATTGTGAATGATGTACCCTTAAATAATCTCCAATGTTTTTTATGTTGTCAGCTATCTGTTGAGGATTCTTGAAAACATTGCTGTTCACTTTCTGAAGAATATAAGATTTATCGTTACACACAATTCTCCATGTATTATTGATAAGCCCTCCCTTTAAGGTTTGCACCTCCAATACCGATGTAAAACCGAATTGTTCTATAACTGAATTAAGCATAAATAGAAAAGTAAGTTGTACTTAAAAACTTTCCAAATGTTTGGAATTAATTTGGATTATTCGTTTTTTTTAATTTAATCCATACTTGAAAATAGTAAACACTTTAAGCCTTCCTATTTGTTGTTAGTCCTTTCTTTCGCTTGTATTGCCATTTCAACTTTTTCATTTGTTGCTTGCTATCTATAATTTATCTCCATTCTAAATCAATTATTATAAAACAAACACTTACTGTTATTTTTGAAATTCTATTAATTGCTTTTTCTTATTTTTTGCCATAAAATATATCAGTTGCGTAAATTAATTGCCATTGTTTTCATATTGCTTTCCTCTAATTTGTTTTCTCAGTCTTCTGTAGAATCAAATGCCTTTACCAAAATTCTAGACAATGTTTTCATAAAAGAACAAAACCCTTTTAATCCAGGTTCAAATAAAGACAAATGGATAAATAAGTATTTGGGAGAAATGAAGGAAGATGGCTCTTGGACAGATATAGATTATACAAGAAAAGACATCACTACTTGGACTCCCATTGAACATTTGAAAAGGCTAAAAACCATTTCCTTGGTTTATACTAATAAAAACGATACCTACTTCAATAATACCAAACTATATACTGCCTTGGTACTTGGATTAAGATATTGGTACCTACAAAATCCTTCAAGCAAAAATTGGTGGCACAATGATATTAATGCACCTCAGCATTTAGGAGAACTGCTAATTATACTTCGAAAAGGAGCAATAGCATTACCTAAAACATTAGAAGATTCGCTAATTGGTAGAATGAATAGAGGTAATATTCTAAAACAAACAGGAGCCAATAAAATGGACGTTGCTATCCATTACCTATATCGTGCAGCTTTAAATGAGGATAAGCTGTTAATGGATACTGCTGTGGAACAAGCATTTCAACCAATCTCATTCACCCATGATGAAGGATTACAATATGATTATGCTTTTTTACAACATGGTAGGCAGTTGCAGATTTCAAGCTATGGGGATGTTTTTAAATCAGGAGAACTAAAGATTGCAGAGTTGCTGATTGGAACAAACTATGCTTTGAGCGGTGAAAAGCTTAAAATGCTATCTACCTATTATCTAAATACTTATTTAAGGTGTATGCGCGGGTCTTATACTGACTTCAACATAGAAGGCAGAGGCATTAGTAGGGTAGATATTTTGCATAAAAAATTTGAAATAAACACACTGAAAATGGCTTCATTGTTAGACTCTACACATGCCACAGAATGGAAGGATGCTATTGCCCGAGTGAGCGGAACTCAATCGCCATCCTATAATTTACGTCCTTCTCACAACCATTTTTATAGTGCCGATTATACCATTCATACTCAACCAGATTATTCTTTTAATGTACGTGCTGTTTCAGTACGCACTAAGCGCACCGAGAGTGGCAACGTAGAGAATTTAATAGGGAAGTTTCTTCCAGATGGTTCTACCAATATCCAGACTAGAGGTGATGAATATTATAATATCATGCCCATTTGGGATTGGAATAAAATACCAGGAATTACTTCTAGGGCTTTCAACAATGACCAACCAATGGACATCTTTTGGGGAGAAAGCGGTAGCACATCATTTGTAGGTGGTGTATCGGATAGTAGTTATGGTGCAAGCTGTTATGAAATGAATTATAATGGGATAAAAGCACATAAATCATGGTTCTTTTTCGATAAAGAAGTCGTTTGTTTAGGTGCAGGTATTCATTGTGATGCGCCAGAAAACGTTACTACAACCCTTAACCAGTGTTGGCTAAAAGGAACTGTTGATATAAAATCTAATAATGCTAAAACTACTAAAGCTAAAGAAAATGATTTGACTTTATATAATGACGTTAATTGGATAATGCACGACGTAGTGGGGTATTTATTCCCTGAAAAAAAGGATGTATGGGTTAGTACACAAACGCAAACGGGAGATTGGTATCATATCAATAATAGTGGTCCAAAAACGGTAATTACTGGCGATGTGTGTAAATTATGGATAGATCATGGTACAAAACCTGATAATGCAGGCTATGCTTATATCGTTGTGCCAGGAATAAAAAATAATGCGCCACAAACAGTCTCATCTGTAATGTCGGAGGTTAAAATCATCTCAAACAACGATTCCCTACAAATAGTCTATAATGAAAAGTTGGATGTATTGGAAGCAATCATATATAAGCCATCTACTTTTTTATTCAATGGAAATACTATTCAAATCAAACAAGCTTGTGTAATAATGATAAGAGAAATAGGGAAACTGAAACAAAAAATCTATATATCAGACCCAACCCAATTACTTACAAAAGGGAGCATAACATTAACTAATCAGAAGTTGCATAGCAATACTGAGTATGATTTTCAATTTCCCTCAGGAAACACAAAAGGAGCATCTTTATTGATAAGTTCAAATCAATAATCATCCTTTTACAATTTAATTATTCATTTATTAATTATATAAAAATGTCAACGCAGACTACTAAGTCAAACCTTTATCCCATCTTAATGATGTGTGTATTGTTCTTCACATTTGGTTTTGTTACTTGGCTAAATGGCACGTTAATTCCCTTCCTAAAATTAAGTTGCCAATTAACTAGCGATGTGCAGGCATTCTTTGTAACGTTTGCTTTTTATACCGCTTACTTCTTTCTAGCCTTGCCATCTTCATATATCTTAAAAAAAACAGGTTATAAAAAAGGGATATCAATTGGGCTTTTTATCATGGCTTTGGGTTCGTTGATATTTATCCCCGCAGCACACACAAGACAGTTTCTTTTGTTTTTAATTGGGTTATTTACCCAAGGTATGGGGCTTGCACTTATTCAAACTGCGGTAAACCCTTATGTAAGTATCCTCGGGCCAGTTGAAAGTGCTGCAAAGCGCATCAGCATCATGGGCATTTGCAATAAAGTTGCTGGAGCTTTGAGTCCTTTAGTGTTAGGGATAGTATTGCTAAATAATGCCAGCGATATTGAACAAAATATTCAAAAGACTTCCGATCCATTGCAGAAAATAGTTTTATTAAACCAATTGAGCCAGAAGATAATTCTACCATACATTGTTTTGGCGGTGGTGCTAATAGTATTGGTTTTTGTAATTTATTTTTCTTCATTACCGGAGATTGTAGCTGAAGGAGAAACCAATCCCGATGGAACTGTTACAAACAAAACAAGCATTTTTCAGTTCCCACATTTATTACTTGGTGTGGTTTGCATTTTTGTATATGTGGGGGTAGAAGTAATGGCAGGTGATGCTATTGGTAGTTACGGAAAAGCAATGGGAATTCCCTTAGACGAAACAAAATATTTCACCACATATACGCTTATTTCTATGTTAGCGGGATATGTAATCGGAATTTTTACAATACCTAAATTCATTTCGCAACAAAGAGCATTGCAATTTGCAGCTGTTATAGGAATACTATTTTCGTTCATGGCTTTTTTTACTACAGGTTATACCGCTATTGTATTTATTTCACTTCTAGGTTTAGCAAATGCCATCATGTGGCCGGCCATTTTTCCTTTAGCCATTCACAAATTGGGCAAATTCACCCAAATTGGTTCTGCTTTGCTCATCATGGGTATAGTAGGAGGAGCACTTGTTCCACTGCTATATGGTTTATTGAAAGATAGTTTTCATTTATCTAATCAGTTGGCATTTGTGGTTTGTGTATTCCCTTGTTATTTGTTTATTTGGTATTATGCAGTTAAAGGCTATAAAATTCAATAAATCCTATTTGTTGAGCTTAATTAAATTTTAAAATGTTCTTGTATGTTAGATAGTTTTGAAAAGATACCCGTAAGAATTTCGCAAACACCAAGTGATGGAGTTCGATTGGCAGCACGGCAAATAGCAATATTAATAAAGGATAAGCAAGCCTTGGGTTTACATTGTGTACTTGGTTTAGCTACTGGTTCTACGCCAATTGGCCTATATGCTGAATTAGTAAGATTGCACAAAGAAGAAGAACTGAGTTTTAAGCATGTAATTACTTTTAATCTAGATGAATACTATACCATCGAGCGGGATGTTTACCAAAGCTATTGGAGTTTTATGCACAGGCATTTATTCAATCATGTAGATATTTTGCAAGAAAATATTCACATTCCCAATGGAGAATTAGAACGTGATGAGGTAAAAAAATACTGTCGTCAATACGAAGAAAAGATAGAAAAAGCAGGAGGTATCGATTTGCAGATTTTGGGTATTGGGCTAAATGGACATATTGGTTTTAATGAACCTAGCAGCAGTTTGTTTTCTTCTACTAGATTAGTTACTCTTGAAAACAGTACGCGCCTTGCCAATGCTAGAGATTTTCAAAGCATCTCACAAGTGCCTCGTATGGCAATTACTATGGGCATTAGCACCATAATGAAAGCCAAAAAAGTATTTTTATTTGCATGGGGCAACAAAGCAGCAATTATTGCAAAAAGTGTGGAAGGGCAGGTTACGGAACAAGTGCCAGCAAGTCTCTTACAGCAGCACCCCGATTGTACCTTTTTCATTGATTTATCGGCATCTGTAGAACTAACTCGTTTCAAATCACCTTGGTTGGCAGGTGGTTGCGAATGGACCAAACGTATGATTAAAAGGGCTGTGGTCAATACCTCTTTGAAACTCAATAAACCTGTTTTGAGTTTAACCACCAACGATTACAATGAAAATGGCTTGAGTGATTTGATTGTAGAAAAAGGCGATGCTTACGAAATAAATCTTCAAGTTTATTATATGCTTAGGGATAGTATAACGGGATGGCCTGGAGGAAAACCCAATGTGTCAATTCCTACTCATCCTGAAAGAAGTACACCTTATCCAAAACGTTGTTTGATATTTTCTCCTCACCCCGATGATGACATTATTAGCATGGGTGGCACATTCATGCGTTTAGTAGAACAAGGTCATCAAGTGCATGTAGCTTATCAAACCAGCGGAAATATTGCTGTAACTGATGAATTTGTAACTCGGTTTATGGATTTCGCAGTTGGCTTCGAACATTTATTTGAAATAGATAGCAACAAAAGTCAAAAGATTTTGGCTGAGGCAAAGGAATATCTCTCCTCTAAAAGATTGCATCAAACGGATAGTCCAGATATTCGAGCCATCAAAGGGTTAATTAGGAGATGTGAAGCAAAAGCCACTGCTCGTTATGCCGGTTTAAAAGATGAACAGATTCACTTTTTAAACCTTCCTTTTTATGAAACAGGAACTATTGAAAAGCGTCCATTAAGTGAGAAAGATATTGAAATCACCATGCAACTGCTTAGAAAAATACAACCGCACCAAGTGTATTGTGCTGGCGATTTAGCAGACCCTCATGGTACACATAAAGTGTGTCTCGACATTGTTTTTGAAAGCATGAAGCGCTTAAAAGATGCAGGCGATGATTGGGTAAAAGATTGTTGGGTTTGGTTATATAAAGGTGCTTGGCAAGAGTGGGATATCGATGAAATTGAAATGGCAATACCGATGAGTCCAGACCAAGTAGTGAAGAAAAGGTTTGGCATATTTATCCACCAAAGCCAAAAGGATGCAGTGCCTTTTCAAGGAAGCGATACAAGAGAGTTTTGGCAACGAGCTGAAGTGCGCAATGCAGGTACTGCTGATTTATATGCACAACTTGGAATGACCAAATATGCAGCTATGGAGGCTTTTGTTCGTTGGCATTATTAAACAACATCAATAAAACTTCCAAGGAAAAGATGAAAAGGATTATTACCACATGTTGTTTTCTAACAATGTCACTGGTTTCATTGCTTGCACAAAAGAAACCAAATATCGTATTAGTTATTGCTGATCAATGGCGTGGACAAGCTATTGGTTTCTTAGGAAAAGAAAATGTAAAAACCCCATTTATTGATTCTTTAGCAAAGCAAAGTTTGGTGCTCACCCAAATGGTTAGTAACTACCCCGTTTGTTCTCCAGCAAGGGCTATGTTAATGACGGGCAAGTTTCCATTTAAAAACCATGTGTATAGCAATGTAAATTCTGCATCTGCCCCATTCGGTATAGAATTGTCAGCCAATGAAGTCTGTTGGTCAGACATCTTAAAAGCAAATGGTTATTACAATGGCTACATTGGTAAATGGCATTTAGATTCTCCCCACGAGCCTTATATTCCTACTTACAACAACAAAGAAAAACTTTCTTGGAATGAATGGACACCTCCCACAAGAAGGCATGGCTTTGACTATTGGTATGCTTATGGCACTTATGATAGGCACAACTTACCAATGTATTGGGATACCCAATCTCCAAGAGATAGTTTTCATTACGTAAACCAATGGGGGCCTGAACATGAAGCCGACAAAGCAATTGATTTTATCCTAAACACCAACAATCTTCGAGATGCAAACAAACCTTTTTCCTTAGTAGTATCAATGAATCCACCTCATTCCGATTATAAAATGGTGCCCTCTAAGTATTTGGATATGTATCAAGGCGTCTCATTGGATGCTATGTTGAAAGACCCAAATATTCCTTCTGATGCTACAGAAATGGGTAAGTTCTATAGAGAAAACATACGCTACTACTATGCAAATATTTCAGGCGTTGATGCACAAATTAATAGGATTGTGCAAGGATTGAGAAAGGCAAAAGTGTTGGATAATACCATCATCATCATTATGGCTGACCACGGTAATTGCTTAGGCAAACACCAAGAAGAATCGAAAAACAATATCTACGAAGAGTCGCTAAGCATACCTTTTATTGTGTATTGGAAAGGGAAGATTTTGCCAAGAATAGATACTACTTTTTTGGGTTGCATACCAGATATATATCCTACTTTGCTTGATTTGGTTGGCGAAAAGCAACACATCCCAAAAGATATTGATGGCATTAGCTACAGCCAATATTTTAAAACAGGAAAGGGGAATAAACCTACCGAGCAATATATACTTGGTGCAATTATGAGCAACAATGCAAAGAAGAACACAGGTTTTAGGGGAATAAGAAACAATGATTACACATTAGCTTTTATGCAGAAGAAAGACGGCACCCAACAATCCTTTCTTTACAATCTAAAAAGTGACCCATTTGAGATGAACAATATCTATAATAAGGATGATGCAAAAGCCAAAGAACTGAAAGCCAAATTACTAACATGGTTAGAAAAGACCCATGACAGCTTCATCATTAAGGATTAATAATTTTTCAAATCCTATTGAATTATCTAGCTTAATAAGTTCTGCTTCCAGACCATGTGCCGTTCAATGGAGCCTGATTATTGCTCCACGTTCCTGAAAAGGAATTACCATTTAAAGTTCCTGAAAAACTAGAGCCAGTTGAAACGTTACCATTTGCACTAATTTGATTATTTAAAATAGTACCATCTGCTGTATTATTTGAGTTAGCACCATTGCTTTTCACCAAAGCTTTAATTTTATTATTGTAAATCACAGCATTAAAAACACCATTGTCTCCACCTGTAAAAGTCCCTTCATAACATTTTACTAATAAAGTTGATGTTTCTTTCACAACAATCAATGCCGGATTGCTGTGCCCATTCATAATAAGATTGGTAATTGTAGGATTTGAACCATTAGCAGAAACGGTGAAAGTAAAGCTATTATTACCATTGCTAAAATTCAAAGTTGTTGGTTGATTAATTGAAACTGTTTGATTAGTGCTAAAGGTGTAAGAAATATTATCAACTTTTAATATTGCAACAAAACTGACACTATTGTTAATGTCTATAATAATTGTTCCACTCGAACCAACAAAAACGCCCTTATAAATTCCAAAGTTGGAAGCATCATACTGTGCTTTTGCTGAAGGCGCTTCTGTAAGATTGTTGGTAGTTGTTGCACCATCTTTTTTAGAACAAGAAAAAAAGGACAAACCAAAAACCAATGCGATACAAACTAAAATATTGTTTCTCATAATGTTATTTCTCAAAATTTGAAAGGGCTGATTATAGTTGTCTCAGCTAGTTATAAATAATTTAAGTTTTAAAAAGAAAGATTACAAAAATAGGGGGAGGCCTCATTATTTATTAAAAACGCTTAGCCAAACGGTGAAACTAGCTGCACCTGCTGTTCGTGATTTATAATCACGAATCCCTATCAAAGGATTTGTAATACTTATAATTAACTAGGCAAAATGTTAGTCCATCGCATCTCGCTGCTACCGCAAGCGTTTCGCGTGTGGATACGCTACAATAAGAAAAAGCATAATAGGGGAGTTATCAGTCCATCAACCTCTACCACCCCGAAAAACCGCCTAAATCTTCCCATACATTACACCCAAACTACCTTTTCTGCAAACGCTTCACAGTTATGGCATATCCCACTCTCTCAATCTAATGTATCTTGTAAAAATAGATGATTTATGTTTTATGAATAGGAAGAAAGAGCGGAAGGCTCGTATAAGATGGGCAATGTAAACTTAGTTATTTGGTCTTGTTTTTCTTTGCTTTTGGTAGACCTGCTTTTGCTAATATTTCATTCGCCTTTGCTAACTTCTCAGGAAACAAAGTTTTTCCTCTAAATTGCTCTAACTTTTTGTCAATAACAATTATGGGAACCTTCGAATTATTTAATTGTTCTACGGTCATAATGCAAACTTATATTTTTTTTGTTATTAAAAAAGCTTCGTAATCTTCTCCAATCTCAAATTCCTCCCAATTTCCTTTGTCCGAAAACCCATAAACAATAAAATCTTCTGTTATTTCTGCCAAATTATTTGTTATTCCCATTCTGTAAAGTCTAGTCCTAACATTAGTGCTTCCCGTTGCCAGAATATAAGCGTTTGGATGCTTATCTATAAATGCATAAACAGTAGAAGCAACAGTTGCCAATACCTTCAAACTGTCCCCATTGTTAGTAATTGAAAGATCATTTATTGAATTTGTTGTTTCATCATAATCGCCAAACCCCAAATTATAAACACTCTCAGTTGAAGTTTCGGTGTACTCAACTATTTTCTTAATGCTGCCTTTTGGTCCTTCGCTTATAAATTCAAAAATCGTGAATTTATCCTCTGACTTATATAAGTATTTGGGTTTGTTCATACTTACTATTTATATCATAATATATAATTTCCAATCCCAATACCCACCACACTACTATCCCCAACTTCTACCACCCTAAAACCGCCTAAACCCTCCCATACATTACAAATAAACTATCTTTTCTACAAACGCTTTATAGTAAGGGTATATCCTACAATTTCAATCTCATGTAACTTATAAGAATAGATGATATATGTTTTAGGAATAGGAATGAAAGAGCTGAACGTTCGCACCAATGGATGAACACACTATTCCTTATTGATAAAATCAGTTATAGAAATAATTTTTGTTTTACCTATGTTGCTCAAAACTAAGAGGTCATTATCTCCAGTTAGTAAATGTGTGGCGTTGCCATCTAAGGCTAATGCAAGTAAGAAATTGTCTTTAGGGTCGCGACAAATATCAATAGTAGTGGTTACAGAAATAAAGGCTGCTTTTTTTCTTACCTTTTTCAGTAGTTCTTCTATGTCTTTAAGAGAGAAATATTTTCTAAACTTCGGTCGTTGAGCTACCGCTACAAATTCATCTAATAGCTCAGTACTAAAAATGAGCGTTATGTCATTATTTGCAAACATTGGGTCAATCTTAGAAAAGTCATTCATAAGTAGAAAACTTATCCAAAGATTTGTGTCAATAATTATTCTATGCTTTGTTTTTGTTGGCATATCTTTCTAACCTTACGCTTTCTACCTCTTTAGTTATTTCTTCTAAAGTAGGTGGTTTTAATGCAGCTTTTTTACGCAGTTTTTTCACTACGGCTAGAAAAGGATCTTCATTTGATTCTTTTGAAATTGCAATTAATTTCATATTGGCAAGATCTTTAAGCAATTTATCAGCCTTGGGATTTAGTATATCTACTTGGTAAGTTATCATAATTCAAATTTAGTAAAATGTTCGAGTTTCAATCTATGAAATCGAAATGAAAATAAATTAAAATCTTATAAAGCGCAATTATATTTCTATTTTCATCACAATCCCAAAAATAAACTGAATTAATGCCAATAGCTTTTCTCTATTAAAACCACATGCTCCCCCGCTTTTCTTAATGCCGCTGTTCGTGATTTGCAATCACGAACCCTTATCAAAGGATTTATAATCCTTGTAAACACTTATCATTTGCCGCCCAATGTTGATAATCATTTACGCAAGTACCGATTCATTATGAAGCAACATTACATCGTCAATATGAAGTGTCAGCATCAAAATGGTTTTACCACTATTGTCAGAAAACTCAACTTCAAATTCGTTATCAGTATAGCATTCTACTACGGTTCCTATTTGTCCTCTAAGCAATTTTTTTTCAGGCATCTCTTTAAGAAGCGCAACAAGATCTAGTAATTTTATGTTTTCGTCTTTCATAATATTATTTATTTACGTAACAACTTACCACCCCCGAAAACCTCTTAAACCATCCTTTATATTACAAGTAAACCATCTTTTTCTACAAACACTCGAAAGTTATGGCACATCCTACGCTTTCAATCTCATGTGTCTAGAAAGAATAGATATTGGTATCTAGTATAAATTTTTATTAATCAAGTGATTCACGGTTTTGGGTTTCTATTTGATTTCTTTCATTCATAAAATCAGGAGTAAACAAATCAATAGATTCTATAAGGTTTCCCCATGGATTGTGGAAAGGAATGATATAAATAACGTTTCCTGTTTTTTTCAAATAAACCTTATCGTCGTCAATTCTCATATCTTGTGGTATGGATATTTTTTGACTCCCCATTTCATTCTTTATATCAGAAGTTACTACGCTCATATTTGATTTGAATTCTACTTATTGTTGTTTGTCTTTCTTTCCTATAACCTCTGTAAAATTTGACTTTTTAAGCATTTCATTTGCAATAGCTAGCTTCTCTGGAAATAGCACAACTGAATCATACTTATTTAAAGCTGGGTCAATTCTCACAGCAGGAACCTTTTTATCGTTTAATTCTAATATCGATTTCATATTTCAAATGTAGTTTTTAAACCGCTATTCCTAATTTTCAATCCCAATAACCATCCAAGAAAACCGCCTAAACCTTCCCAAACATTACAAGTAAACTACCTTTTCTACAAACGATTGATAGTTATGGCACATCCTACACTTTCAATCTCATGTATCTTGTAAGAATAGATGATTTATGTTTTAGGAATAGGAAGGAGTGATGGGAATTATTGCACTAGTGGGGGGATTAATTATGTTTGAAAGCTTTTTCCCAAATATTAATGTTGTGCGTATACCCCTTTTATTGACTCACTTTCTTTTCTTCCTTTTAATGTCATTAAATTTTTCAATGCTTTTTTCTCCTGACCTCAGAAATTCAAAGAAACTAAGTCCTCTGTATTTACAAGTTTGCTCAATACTTAGCAGAGTTAAATAATCTTGTATGCCTTTCTGCGTAGGGATACCATCATTTTCTCTTCTATATACTGCAATAGCTTTTATTGCAGCCTCAGCATTATTGTTATTCCAAGGAATACCATCATAATCCAAAAAAGTAAAAAGTTCACTTCTTGAAGATATTAATCTTTTCTTCCATTTAAAACATAACTCACTTTCGAAATCACATTTCTCTAATTCCTTAAAGAATTTATCTACTGTTGTTTTATGTTTTCTTAAGAATCTTTTTTTTAGGCCATGCCTATTTATCGTTTCCATTATTTCTGATAACAAATTAGAAATTTTTATAACAATTGATTTGAATTCGACATTTAGTTGGTTTTTAACAAAGTCGTCATTAAAGTCTCGAATTAAATGAATCAAGCATCTTTGTTTAGGGCAATTAACTCCATCATAACCCGCATAAAAATCTGATATTAATACACCTTTAAATTCTTTTAATAACTCTTTCAAAAATTCAGCTTCTCTGGTTGGTTTAAATAAATAGTAAACTGTATTTATGCTAGTAAATACCCATATATAACAACTAACTTTTCTGATGTGAAATACAGTTTCATCTATGTGTAGTACATTACTATTCTTAATCAAATCGAGTATCTCATTAAATGTAATTTGATAACTAGCAGCATAATCACTTTTTGTGTTTAAAACTTTAGTTGCTGAAATGCTGATTCCAAAATACTCAAACAATTGTTCTGAAACTTGATTGTAGCTGTTTCTATAATGTATTATTTGATTTATTATCCAGTCATGAAGAGTTATGCCAAATTTTCCTTTAATAGATGGGTGAATAATCTTTTTACATTTTGCGCATCTATATCTGCAATTTTCATAAAGAATTACGTGTCTCTTTATTCCATTACTTGTGATTTTTAAATCTACTATTTTCTTAGACTCTTTTGAATGTTTATAAAATATTTCAGAATTACAGTTTTTGCAATTTTTGGGTGATTCGTTAGTTAAAATTTTATTATGTGATAATGATAAATTCAAATCGAACTTTTTTTTGCTTTTAGCCTTAAGTTTTGGGTATGTCTTAATTAAGATTTTTTCTCTTTGATAATTAAAATATGCCGATGAATTTATTTTTTCAAAACCTTCGACTAAAAAATCAACTTTTCCCCACCTACTAGCAAATTCTTTTTTGTAATTGTCTGCCTTTTCAAAACTAAAATCTATATTTTCAATATGGACAATAATCCAATCTTTAATTTTCAATAAAGCCTTGCAATCTTCAAGATTGTATGTTGTCAATTTCTTTTTTAAATAATCTTCCTTAGTTCGTTCCCAATCATATCTCCAAATCAAGCTTTGTAAGCCAGAAGCATTTTGTTCTGTCCATTCAAATTTCAAGAACCTTGCTATTTCTTTTAAACTGTTAGAATATGTTGGTGGGTAAAAGTTTTGGCTAAATATGTTTAGGAGGTTGTAGCAGTTGTCAATTATCAGTTTAATGTTTTCTTGATATTTACTAGGCAATATTTTGGCAATATATTTTAGGACTTGTGTTTCATAAGAACCATAATGATAGATGATAAAATTATTGAGAGTCTTGATTATTTCAATTAATTGGATAAATATCCCAGTCTCATCTTCTTTTGTGTTCGCCCAAAACAAATACTCCTTTTCGTTATCACCTGTCCTTACTATCAAACCAATTAAATAATTGAAATTCCTGTCTGGAATTCCTTCAAAATCCAAGAATATCTCCGTTTTTACTTCTTTGAGGGTAGGCAATTCTAGAATCAATGTCTTTTTCTCCCTTATTGCAAGTGCCTTTAGTTCGGGTATAAATCTTCTTTTCCTATTGGGGTTCTTTTTAGGGCGGAACAGGTACGACAATTGTTTTACAGAAAAGATACCCCTATTGTTTCTATTTGCTATTTCTGTTGGCTTTAGTCCTGTTAATAGGCTTAAATCATCCCGTTCTTTAAGTTTTTCCAAACATTTATTTTCAAATTCACAGGTTTGGCAATGTGCATTTTTATAAAAGTTAGGGGCATTAGTATTCGACAAACATTTGTTAATGTCATTAATCTGCTTCTTAACCACCTTGGATAAAGAAGCCAATTTAAATTTGGTTTCTTTTAGGTTTTGACCATATACAACTTTAGCATGTTCTGCTTGAATACCAAAATTGGTTTGTATAAAAGCTGCTTGTAAAGCGATAAATAGTTTATTGGCACTTGTCACCTTTTCGAATGGTGTTACTAAAATTGGGACAAAGGTTTTCTTGCCAATGAGTTCAATCCCATCTAATGTCAAACAGATATTGTCATTCTCGAATTTAATACTTAGTCCAATTCCTTCTTTCTTGGAAAATAAAGTGAAATTAAAAGCTAGTTTATTTTTTAGCGAAAGTTGTTCCTGAAGACTTGTTAATTGTGTTTGTTTTAGTCTATTATAAAGATTTTCATATTCCGATATGCTACCAATCTGTCCATTTTGCTTTTGATATGCTTTATACGGACAATTAATAAAACTTTCAATAATTGGGTTAGATATAACTATCATTTTTTGTATAATGCAAGTAAAAAGTAAGCCTATTTTTTATAAAATTACTGGCAACTTTACAACTTTTTCATCCTTCCCCCCAGCTAAAACCCCAAACCCTTCATCTCCCCACTCAAACCAAAGGGAAAAACCGATAAACCCTTTGGTATTTTGCTTCAACCCTTTGGTTGAGCACGCAAACCCTTTGGTTGGACATTTATTCCCTGCTACTCCTCGTCATTCGCTTACATTTCCTGTGACTGCCGCACGCGTTTCGCGTGTGGCTTCGCTTAGATGTTAAAAAAATCTTGCAAATCCTCAAATCCTACAAATCCTGATTCAGACAATTCCAGCTGGGTGAGATGTTCCGAAGGGCATTTCGCCTATACAGATAAATGGGATTTGCAATCCCAATTTGCTTAATTAAATCGCAAAATTCTTCAACACCATCTTCCAATATTACAAAACCTTTAAAGTAGGCTTTACAGAAAGCACATATTTGATTGGTTCAATTTTAAGACGTGTTTTTGATTATTTGGTAGCGTCAGCGTATGCCTTGACCCTGAGAGATGGGCTATTAACCAATGCAATTTTAAATGATTGGTAGATGTTGGAAAATTTCCCAAACCATAAAAAGCAATTCTGTACAGCCTACCTATAAGGTTTGTAAAACCGTATAGGTTCACCCTAATTTTTTAAAAACTATTTCTTTATAAATTGCCAACTCTTTTTGCAAATCGCTTTTTTCTTGTTGCAGGTTAGCTATAGTTGTATCTTTTGAAATGTTTTTTTCCGTGTTTATATTTTCATCATCAAACTTACCATTCAGATTTAAGCATTTGCTTAAATACTCGAAAAAATCGAAATTAAGTGCTTGGCTCAAATCCCATAAAATACGGCAATGCAAACTGGCTTCTTTGGTGTAGCCAAACACTGTTAGATGGCTTTTGCCAATAAGTTTGCCAATGCTAATACGTGTGTTGTGTGTTTCGTAAATTTTTTGGTCCATTAAACTGCCCAAATGGGGCATCTTCTTTTGGGTCATATACTTTTTTTGGCAATAAAAGTAGGATATTTATTTTTTTAGCAAAATATTTTATGCTATTAGCATAATGAAATAAGTCATTAGCATAATTAAAAATTCTATTAGCATAAATAAATATGCTATTAGGATATATAATTATGCCATTAGGATAAATTATTATTCTTTTAGGATAAATAAATATGCTATTAGAATAATAAACTATGCTATTGACATAGTTCTAAATACTAATAGCATAAACAATGATGCTATTAGCTTAAAAGTCAATTAACCATTAAACAAACATTTTGGCAAACATTGCTTTATTGATGTTTTGCAGTTTGGGTTTCCCAGCCAGCGCAAGCTTGTAACTTGTGACCTTCAATTGGTTCCTTAGCTAGTCCACGTCACTCCCGCTAGTCCGCCTTACTCTCTTGAATCTACAATGGCTAACGCACACGTTTCGCGTGTGGCTTCGCTTAGAAATTACAACCCAATCAGAAAATCTTCAAATCCCACAAATCCTGATTCAGACAAAAAATCATAGCAATCAAATAAATCAATTGAATCAGTGGTTCAGACATTCAAAAAATCCTTCCTCCCCCCAATTTCCCCCTCAATTAGTTAATATGCTGCCAAACTGACATTATTTCTTTACTTTTGTTGCCACAAATTTTTAAAAATTGATGGAAGTGCTAGATGTAGGTTCAAAAATTCATGAGGAGGCAAAGCAAGGGGAAGTGTATTCCACCGTATTAGACAGCACTTTAACTGAATACAGAAAACATTTTTATATAGAAAGCTATGGTTGCGCTATGAACTTTAGCGATACAGAAATAGTGGCATCTATCTTAAATTCAAATGGCTTTGGTGCTACCAAAAACTTAGAAGAAGCCGATTTAATTTTTGTAAACACCTGTTCTATAAGAGAAAAAGCAGAAGCCACCGTTCGCAAAAGACTCACCGAATTTAGAAAATTAAAAGAAGCCAATAAATCGGTATTGGTAGGCGTGCTCGGCTGCATGGCAGAAAGACTCAAAACAAAACTACTCGACGAGGAAAAACTAGTAGATATTGTTATCGGGCCAGATAGTTATAGAAGTTTACCAAGCCTAATTGCGCAAGCTGAAAGCGGACAAAAAGCTGTAAACGTATTGCTCAGCAGAGAAGAAACCTATGCCGATATTGCCCCCATTCGTTTAGATAGCAATGGCGTAAGTGCGTTTGTGTCTATCATGCGCGGATGCAACAATATGTGTAGTTTTTGCGTGGTGCCATTTACAAGAGGGCGGGAGCGGAGCAGAGATATAAGTTCCATCCTACAAGAATGTACCGATTTAGTAGAAAGAGGCTACAAAGAAATTACCTTGTTAGGGCAAAATGTAGATAGTTACAATTGGTACAACGATGCCACAAAACACACCGTCACTTTTGCGGAATTGTTGGAAAAAGTAGCTTTAGTAAGTCCCAATTTGCGTTTGCGTTTCAGCACATCACACCCCAAGGATATTACAGACGATGTATTGTTTGTAATGGCAAAATATGAAAACATTTGCAAGCACATTCACCTGCCCATACAAAGTGGCAGTTCGCGTTTGTTGCAATTAATGAATAGAACCTATTCGCGAGAATGGTATTTAAGCAAAGTAGATAGAATTAAACAAATATTACCCACTTGTACCATCACGGCAGACATCATTACAGGCTTTTGCACCGAAACGGAACAAGACCATTTAGATACCCTTAGCGCCATGGAACATTGCCAATACGAAATGAGCTATATGTATTATTATAGTGAGCGCGGGGGCACTTTGGCAGCCAAAAGATTTGCAGACGATGTGCCATTAGATGTGAAAAAACGCAGATTGCAAGAAGTGGTAGATATGCAAGGCAAACTTTCTACACAAGGCAATTTGAACGATATTGGCAAAACCTTTAAAATACTCATTGAAGGAAGCAGCAAAAAAAGCGCAGACGATTGGACAGGCAGGTCTGAACACAACAAATCAGTGGTTTTCCCCAAAGGCAATGCCGATTTAAAAGTGGGCGATTATGTAATGGTGAAAATTCTAGACTGTACAAGGGCCACATTATTAGGAGAAATAAACAACTAAATAATAAAATATAAATAGTATAAAATGGATTTACAAGTAATAAAAAATAGGTTTGGCATCATAGGCAATTCGCCCGCATTGAATCATGCCTTAAACACTGCCGTACAAGTAGCTGCTACCGACTTAACGGTACTAGTAGTAGGTGAGAGTGGGGTTGGTAAAGAAGTAATTTCTCAAATCATTCATGCTTCTTCTTCCCGCAAGCACAATCCTTTTATTGCCCTCAACTGTGGTGCAATACCCGAAGGAACAATCGATAGCGAATTGTTTGGTCATGAAAAAGGTGCGTTTACAGGTGCAGTAGATAGCAGAAAAGGCTATTTTGAAACGGTAACCGGCGGAACAATCTTTTTAGATGAAATAGGAGAGATGCCGTTGGGTACACAAGCAAGATTGTTGCGTGTATTAGAAACAGGGGAATTTATAAGAGTAGGTTCTTCTAAAGTGCAAAAAACCGATGTTCGGGTAATTGCTGCTACAAACAGAGAATTACTAGAGTTTGCAGAGAAAGGCAGATTCAGACAAGATTTATATTATAGATTGAGTACAGTGCCTATTAGAATGCCTTCGTTAAGAGATAGAAAAGAAGACATTCAATTGCTTTTCAGAAAGTTTGTAGTAGATTTTTCAGAAAGATACAAAACGGCTCCAGTTCAATTAGATGAAGCCGCAAAACAATTATTGGTAAGCTATCCTTTTCCAGGAAATGTGCGCGAATTGAAAAACTTAGCAGAACAAATTTCGGTGTTAAGTACTAGTAATTTGCTTTCCGAAGCCGATTTAAAGCGTTTTCTTCCAGAAAGAAATGCAAGCAGAATGCCTATGTTGGCAAGCGATGCAGCACCACAAGGAGAGTTTGCCAATGAGCGCGAAATTCTATACAAGCTATTTTTCGATATGAAAAAAGATGTAACAGAATTGAAAAAGATGTTTGTAGAAATATTGCAAAATCCTTCTTTAGCAGGTGCTGCGGCAAATTTTACTAAGGAAACATTAATGAATGATTTCCATGAATTTGATAGTCAAGCAGAATTGCAAACTACTTATGCCAATTCAAAAAATATCCAGCCTTCCAATCCGCAGCCTACATATATCCAAACGCCTAACGGACAGCCTTTACTATTAAATGATGAGGATATTTTACATCATGAAGAAATAGAAGAAACCTTGAATATTATGGTTATTGAAAAAGAATTAATCATAAAAGCGTTAAAGAAACACAAAGGAAAAAGAAAAGATGCTAGTTTAGATTTAGGATTAAGCGAACGCACATTGTATAGAAAATTAAAAGAGTATCAAATCGAAAATCTTTAATTGTTTTTATACCACATAGATATAGAGGCAAGGAGGCAAAGGGGCAAGGAGGCAAAGAGGATTTAAAGTGTAAAGATTCTGTTTCTGAGATGGTTAATTATGGTCATATTTCAATTAGATTAATTATTTAGATTTATTAATTTTTAGCTTAATTCTACTTAAACAAATTTGATTCGAAGTATTATGTTTATACCAACCAGTGCTTTAAATTTTAACTCCATGCTTCAGCATGGGGATGAGAAAACATAATAAGTGAACGGCTTTAGCCATGATTCAAGGATGTATAATCACTTTTAAGTAATCAATTTGAATTTGTAGCTGAATTTGTCAAAGTATTATTAATAAATATAAAAATCTATCTGTCTATGTGCCTATGTGGTGAAAATAAAAAGTATGACTTGCAGTAAAATAAAATACAACAGTTTTGGATGGATATTCATAGTCCTTGCTACTTTCCTAGCAAGTGGCTGTGGTGTATATTCATTTAAAGATGTATCGATAGATTATTCAAAAATTAAAACCATCAAAATAGGTTTCTTTGAGAATAAAGCACGATACATCAATCCCCAATTAAGTCCAAAACTTACTGATAAGTTGCAACAAAAAATTGTAAGTCAAACAAAACTTAACAGAACAAATAGTGATGATGCACATTTGCAATTAAGTGGTTATATATCAGATTATTCTGTTTCTACTGCTTCTATTTCTGCCACACAAGCCACAGCCAACAGATTAACGGTAGGTGTACACTTGGTAGTAAAGAATATTGTAGAAAACAAAACAGATGAATTTGACATATCCCGTAACTTCGATTTTTCTGCGAACCTATCTTTACAGCAAGCGGAAATATCTTTGCAAGATGAAATAGTGAGAAGCATTACCGACGAAATTTTCAATCACGTATTTTCAAATTGGTAACAACAGTCTAAAGCATTCTTATATGACAGTAGATAATGTTTTGTATAGCATATTGGGTAAAAAAGATTTGGGTACAGTAAACGTAGATGATATTTCTACGGTTGTAAAAGAGTATCCCTATTTCTCTCCTGCACAATTTATTTTGGCATTAAAACAAAGAGAAGAGAATAGTTACAATTATCCTTATCAATTGCAAAAAGCATCGCTTTATTTCAGCAATCAAGGATGGTTAAACTACCAGTTGGAAAATAAAGAGATGGTTGCTCCTGTTTTAAAAAGAATAGAAGCAGACGCTTATGCTTCTACAACGGTAGAAACCAAACAAGAAGCTATTTTTCCAACAAGTATTTTAGGGAATAATGTATTTGAGCCTTATCAAAATGGGGAAGTAACAGAACAAATTACAAAAGTTGAAGAAGAAGCGGATGATTTTAATGAGTTCAAGAAGCCTGAACCATCCTTTGATATATTCAATCAAAATGATGAAAATCATAAGGAAAGTGCTGTTACTACAAAAGAAGAAGTAGTACCTGAAAAAGAATATCAAAGAGAAATTCAAATTGAAAATGCGCAACCGGCATATTCTTTCGAAGAAAGTATTATTCTAAGCGTTCCTACATTACCTGTAGTAGCGAATGAGTATAAATTTGAAGAAAAGCCATTCTACTCTTCCGACCCAGAAACGCAAAAGCTATTAGAAGAATTAGAACAATTTGATTTTAAATCTTTCAAACCAATTCCACTTATTAATAATCCTTCATTCGATTCTACAAAGAACTATGTTGATATCAATCCAATAAAAGAAGTAGAAACAATTACTGATACAACTCCTTATTTCCAAGAAGAAAATACTTATAAAACTATAGAACCAGTAAATGATTTTATAGATAAAAAAGTGGAAGAAGTTGTTCCTGAAGTGAAAGAAACAATAGAAGAGCCAATTGAATGGCATCCTACTATTTCCCAAACCATTGATGAAGTGGTAGCACCTACTGAAATATTGCCAATTGCAATTCCAGAATCTATTGTAGAAAATGCAGTAGAACCTGTTCAAGAAACAATTGCAAAGCCATTGATTTATGTAAGCAAACCCATTCGCCATGAGGTAGATGCCTATAAAGAATATATCTCACCAAGTACAACAGAGCCTATAATTGCGCCTATTGAAGAAACAATAGCAGCACCTATTATACCAGCTCCAATTGTTGAGTTGCCACAAATTTCTACTCCAATAGTAGAAATACCTTCGGCTACTACTCCAAATACTGCCATCCCTAGTTATTCTTTTAAAGGCTTTGCAAATGAAAATGATGCAAATGCAAATAATATTTCAATCAGTGAAGCTTATGCAGAAGCAGAAGCAGAAGATGAAAGTGACGGTAATGCAACTGATGGAGAAGAAGTAGTCGATTACCAATTGTCTAATAATATCTCTTCTGTTATTTCAAATCAAATGGCAGATTTTAATAAGCCAGTTGATGTAGATTCTAAATTAGATTTTGAAAAAGAACCTTTTCATACGATAGATTATTTTGCTTCACTTGGTATTAAGATAGACTTAACCAAACAACCACAAGATAAATTAACCATGCAGTTAAGAAGATTTACTGATTGGTTAAAGCAAATGAAGAACGTAGATCCCAATCCTAATGACTTGGGAACTGACCCAGAATTAGAAAAAGCCATTCAAAATATTGCCAAAACTTCTATTGAAGCAAGGGAAATTGTTACTGAAACAATGGCTGATGTTTTCATTAAACAAGGTAAGACAGACAAGGCAATTCAGTTGTACATAAAATTAAGTTTTTTAGATCCTTCGAAATCCACTTATTTTGCAACCAAGATTCAGCATTTAAAAGGAATTTAAAATTATGGTATATTTATTTTTGATATTAGTTGTGGTAGCTGCAATTGCTCTAGGATTTGTAGTTCTTGTTCAAAATCCAAAAGGTGGCGGTCTTTCAGGAAATGTAGGTGGCTTAAGTAATAATGTAATGGGAGTTAAACAAACTACCGATGTATTAGAGAAAGGTACTTGGATATTTGCTAGTGCACTTGCTATATTAGCATTAACTTCTACATTGTTTTTAAAGGGTGGTAAATCAGAAGGCGCAGACAATTCTTTGTTGCAAAAAGTAAATACTACCAATAGTGCACCTGCACCAGTAAAAAAATAATTTTGAGTGAAATAGTGTAGTCCCTGTTAAGTTTTTATTGCTTAACAGGGATTTTCTTTTTTATTAAGCAACGAATCAAATAGCTTTCAAATTACTTAGTCTCTTTTTAATGAAAAAAATAATTCAGCTCTTATTTGTTGTCATATTAGTGGTAGTAGCATTTGGTGCTTATTCCCTATTCGCGCCAACTACTTCTTTTGAAGAGAAAACAAAGTCTTTTGTAATCGAACCTATTGATATAAGCTCAAAAGAAGTTGGAACCTTGCTAAAAGAAAAAGGGGTAATTGGGAATGAATTTGTTTTTTCTTTATTTGCTAGCCAACTGAACATTTGGGAAAAACTAAAACCAGGTAAGTTTGAAGTAAAACATGGTGCAAATTTGTTGACCATAATTAAAATGCTTAAAAACAATCGTCAAGTAGAAATACGTTTGGTAATAAACAAACTTAGAACTAAAGAAGATTTTGCAAAGCTAATTGCTAAAAATTTTCAAACAGATTCAAGTACTGTTATGCAGTTTTTATTGAATAGCGATTCGTTAAAACCATATAAATTAGACAGCAATACGTTTACTTCTTTATTAATTCCAAATACCTATTTATTCTTTTGGGGAACACCGCTTTCTAAGATATTGAATAGGTTGCAATCAGCAAATACACACTTTTGGGAAGAAGAAAATCGATTGGAAAAAGCCAAGAACTTAGGATTCTCTCCATCTGAAATCTATACTATTGCCTCAATAGTAGAAGAAGAAACCAATATGGAAGCAGATAAAGGAAAAATTGCTAGTGTATATATCAATCGTTTCCACAAGGGAATGAACTTAGGTGCAGACCCTACCGTAAAATTTGCATTAAAAGATTTTTCTTTAAAAAGAATATTGTATCAACATCTAACTGTTGAATCACCATTCAACACCTACAGAAACAAAGGGCTTCCTCCGGGGCCTATCTGCACGCCAAGTATCAATACAATAGATGCGGTATTAAATGCGCCAACTACAGACTATTTGTTCTTTGTAGCTAAGCCAGACTTTAATGGTTACAGTAATTTCAGTAGCAATTTTGCTGAACATAGCCATTATGCTAAGCAGTACCAGCAAGCATTAAATGAATATCTAGAAAAAAAGAAAACTGCCCACTAGTGACTAAATTAGAAAGGCTTTTTTGGAAATTCCCTTTAGTTATATTCCTAAAGAATTTATCTAAGCGTTGTTCGCTTCCTGGGTTTTACCAATTTTCCATACATGATGTTGTAGCAAGTTTTTTAAGACAAATAAACAAGGTTGGGTTGAATGAAAGGGCTGCTGCAATATCATTCAATTTAATTATGGCATTGCCAGCCGCATTGCTCTTTTTGTTTTCTATTATTCCCTATTTGCCAGAATCCGACAGCTTTGAAACACAAATCATGTCGCTTTTTAAAGATATTGCTCCCAATTCAAGCACTTATTTGTTTATCAAAAACATTTTAAAAGACTTGTTACAGAAACATGTAGGGGTATTTTCATTCGGGTTTTTATTATTAGTATTCTATGCTTCCAATGCAATGATGGGCGTAATAAGAACTTTTGATAAATCAATTCGTGAGAAGCGCACTTTCTTCCTTCATAAACGCTCTAGGGCAATCTTACTCACTATCATCTTAATATTATTAGTAATAGCATCAACAACCTTGCTTATAGGGCAAGATGAACTTTCCGATTTACTTAAGAAACTATTCCACATGAAGCGCAAAGCAAGAATTCAGTGGTGGAATGTAGTGAGATGGGTTATCATGATATTCTTTCTTTTTTATGGAATTTCTTTTGTGTACAGATTTGCGCCTTCTGTTAAAAAAAGATGGCCTTTAGTAACTCCCGGTTCTGTAATTGCAACAATTCTTACAATCATTACTACATTAATCTTTGGTTATTGGGTTAACCATTTTGCTAGTTTTAATAAAGTATATGGGTCAATAGGAACCGTTTTAATAATCATGCTTTTAATCTACCTAAATTCATTGATTCTGCTAATAGGCTTTGAATTGAACGTAAGTATTTTGAATCTGAAATACCAATCCGAGAACAAAAACGTTGTTTAAATTCTATACAATAAAGTTCTAAGTAAAAATAATATTCATGCGTATTGAGCAATTAACATTTACCCGTTTTATTGCTGCATTTATTATCATAGTATATCATTTTGGATTATCAGTTTATCCATTCAATTTACCTTCAGTTAGTTTCCTTTTTAGCAATGTAGGAGTAAGCTACTTTTTTGTTCTTTCAGGCTTTGTAATGATTATTGCTTACGGAACAAAATCTAATTCTATAAACCCATTTCAATATTATAAAAACCGGTTTGCAAGGGTTTATCCAGTTTATTTAATTGCCCTTTGCTTGCAAGTATTGGTAATGTTTGTTTCAAATATTCCCATTTCCTTTTGGGGAGTTTGTTGGAATATCTTTATGATTCAGTCTTGGATTCCTGCTTTTCCTTTAAGTATCAATAGAGCTGGTTGGACATTATCTGTAGAAGTATTGTTTTATTGCTGCTTTCCATTTCTATTTAATAAAATCTATTTAAAAGGAAACTTGATTATAATAGCAATTGTAATTCTTACTTTTTGGTTGTTTTCGCAACTAGTTTCAAGCTATTTTATTGGACGACCAATCTATGTCAAAGCATTGCCTTTAAGTCATAACTTTTTATACTACTTTCCGTTACTACACCTAAATCAATTCCTAATTGGGAATCTTTTTGGAATAATTTGTATGCATGTTTATAACCGATTTAGATTCAATTGGGACATTATTATTCTTTTACTCTTGGCAATTACCACTTATTTTTTGAAATATCCAGTTCCTTTTGCCAATTACCACAATGGATTTTTAGCAATATTATTTGCATTAATTATTTTGCTTATGTCTTTGAATAATGGCTATTTATCTACCTTATTCAATACTAAATTCTGTGTATTTCTTGGAGAAATAAGTTTCGGAATGTACATATTACAAATGCCTATTTACCAAGGTACTTATAAACTTACAAAACCACTTTATAGCAATCATCCAGATTTGTTTTTCTTTCTCTTTTTAATTTCCCTTACTTTATCTGCTGCAATTAGCTATCATTGGATTGAAAAACCAATTAGAAATTGGATAAGAAATCTTTAAATATTAAACTATGTGGGACTCATTTAAAAAAGGATTTAAAGCTTATTTACAGTTAGAGAAATCGCTAAGTCCAAATTCTGTTGAAGCATATTTGCGAGATGTAGAGAAACTTACTCAGTATTTAGTACTTAAAAATGTAGAAAAGCAACCAAGTGATATTCTCTTGACAGATTTGCAAGAATTTGTAAGGTTTATTGCAGAATTAGGCATGACAGCTACTTCTCAAGCAAGAATAACTTCTGGGATAAGGGGTTTTTATAAATACTGCTTGCTTGAAAGTATTGTAAATCATGACCCATCAATGCTATTAGATGTTCCAAAGCACTCTAGAAAGCTTCCAGACACATTGAGTTTTGAAGAAATAGAAATGATGATTGCTGCTATTGATTTAAGCAAACAAGAGGGTACAAGAAATAAAGCAATGCTAGAAACAATGTATAGCTGTGGGCTTCGTGTAAGTGAAACGATTGAATTGAAAATTAGCTGTTTGTTTTTTAATGATGGTTATATAAGAGTAATAGGAAAAGGAGATAAAGAAAGATTAATCCCTATTGGAGCATCTGCAATGAAGTATATTTCTCTTTATTTAGATACAACACACAAGCTTTTAAAAATTAAAAAAGACTTTGAAGACTATGTTTTTATAAATAGTAGAGGTACATCTTTATCGAGAGTAATGGTTTTTTATATTATTAAAGACTTGGCACTAAAAGCAAAAATTAATAAAAACATATCTCCCCATACTTTCAGACATTCTTTTGCTACACATTTGGTAGAAGGTGGAGCAGATTTAAGAGCAGTTCAAGAAATGCTTGGTCACGAATCAATTAGTACTACTGAAATATATACCCATCTAGATAGAGACTTTTTAAGAAGCACCCTTCAACAATTTCATCCCTCTTTTCAATAATCAAGTAATTATATTATCTGTAATGCAAGATATAGGGGAGGATTCTTTCTTGATTTTGATTCAATTAATTGAAAACTATACTTAGGTATTCGCTGATTATTTATAGGATCTACAATAAAAAAAGTAGGACTATTCTTTGTAGTTGAATTACATACTTTTATCAAATAGCTTTTTACTCCGGATTCTGGTGCAGATTTTCTTAATAAATTATAGCAATCAAAACAGCCGCTTTTAGTCGCTATAAAAACCTGATCGCCAGGTATAGAAGCATTAATCATTCTTCTCAAATCTGAAGATGCATTTGCCCACGAAGAACCATCTCTACGTCCAGAAGGGCTTGAACTTACATATCTAACACGTTGTGAAAAAGCTACATGAGTAATTGAAAGGAGTAGTAAAAACAATCCTGCTTTTACAGCGATTTTTTTAATTGAATAGAGTGAACGTTGTTTTTGTATCTGCATATTAAAAATAGTATAAGTAACATTTTCAATATGGCTAGCTGCTCATTGTGGATGCAATAATAAATCAAATATGGAATATTTAGTATATTAATTTTTTGCAAATCAAAAAAAATGACGATAGACGGTAAATGAAGCATTTCAAAGTGCTTTAAAATCAAATATTTCATTGTATAAATCAATTTCTTCGAGGAGTTTATTTTGCAAATTGAATACAATTTCAAGCGTGAAATTTCTTTTAACGCATTATATACTGTCGCCTCCTTATTTTCATCCCGTTAAAATAAAAATGTAAAAATGAAAAAAATGTTATTGGCTATTACATTAATAGCAATGTTTGGATTCAGCTTAAATGCACAAAAAGCAAAAAAAAAGAAAGTTGTAACAAAAGCACCTCTAGTGGTAAAAGACACAACTAAAGTAAAAACACCAAGTAATCCTGATAACAATAGTTCAACTGCGCTTGGTGGAATTTTGTCTGGAGTTACAGGAATATCTAAAAGCTTATCTACTGGAGATATTAGTGCAGGTTTAAAAGAAGCATTACAAGTAGGCGCAAAAAATGCTGCAGGCAAATTGAGTGCAGCTGATGGATTCTTTGGAAATGCAGCCTTAAAAATATTATTGCCTCCTGAAGCGCAAAAGCTAGAGAAAACATTACGTGAATATGGCATGAACAAACAAGTAGACGATGCAATTTTAAGTATGAACCGTGCTGCGGAAGATGCTTCTAAAAGTGCGACTCCCATTTTTGTAGATGCTATTAAAGGAATGAGTATTAATGATGCGGTGGGTATTTTAAAAGGTAGCGATACTTCTGCAACCGCTTATTTAAAAGGAAAAACTACTAGTCAATTAACTGATGCTTTTAAACCAGTAATTCAGCAATCTTTAGATAAAGTAGATGCTACAAGCTATTGGGCTACACTTACAAATTATTACAATAAAATTCCTTTTGTAAAGAAAATAAACACCGATTTGGCAGCTTATGTAACTGATAAAGCCTTGGTTGGAATGTTTTTAACTGTTGCACAAGAAGAACAAAAAATTAGAAAAGATCCTGTTGCTCAAACAACAGATATTTTGAAGAAAGTATTCGGAGGGAAATAAGATATTGGGTTATATATAACTAAAAAAGCGACCATCTTTTTTTAAGGATGGTCGCTTTTTTTATACTTGTAAGAAACTTAATTAAGATAAATTCATCAACAATTATTAACAACAATTCAACTTAATACCTAAAACCTACTACTTAAAACTTAATACCTAATTATCCAATTAAAATCCCTGCAATTGTAGCAGATAAATAAGATGCTAATGTGCCGCAAAGCAAAGCACGCATCCCTAGTTTGGCTAAATCTCCTCTACGTTCAGGCGCAATTTCTCCAATACCACCAATTTGCATTCCCACACTACTAAAATTAGCAAAACCACATATAGCAAAGCTGGCAATTAAGGTTGCTTTTTCACTTAGTTTCATTACTAGTTCATGCGATACTGGGTTTCTTGCTGTAAGATGCGAGAAAGCTACAAACTCATTAATAGTAATTTTTTGACCAAGTAATGCTGCTACATTGTTTACATCAGCAGTGGGAACACCCATTGCCCATGCCATTGGATAAAAGAGTTTACTAAAAATAAGGTCAAGTGAAAGAGGATCGCTCATATGCAATGTAACCCCAATTTTTCCTAAAATAAAATTAACCATCGTAATTAAAGCTATAAAGCCTATCAACATGGCAATAACATTCAAGGCAATTTTAAATCCATCTCCAGCACCATGCGAAATAGCATCAATTACATTTCTATAGGGCGATTTTACTGCTAGTTTTACATTGCCCATTGTTTCGCTTTCTTCCGTTTCTGGCCAAACAATTTTCGAAATAACCAATGCACCAGGTGCCGCCATCAGGCTTGCTGTAAGTAAGTATTCTGCTTTAGCACCAAAGTTTACATAAACTATTAATATCCCTCCTGCTATACATGCTAAACTACCACTCATACTTGCAAGCAGTTCGCTCATGGTCATTCCTTTTAAGTATGGACGAATCATTACTTGTGCTTCTACTTGTCCTACAAATGCACTAGCAACATTGCTTAATGCTTCTGCACCACTTACACGCATGATGAAGTTCATCGCTTTGGCTATAATCGATACTATAAACTGCATTACGCCAAAATGGTAAAATATGGCTACCAATGCACAAACCAATATGATAGTGGCTGTAACACTAAAGGCAAATATGAATGTGTTGGGAGATCTATAAGTAGTCATGCCCGTAGCGCCTCCTTGTACAAAAATTCCTCCATAAACAAAAGCTGCACCTTCCTTTGCAAATTCCTCAATATGTCCTATTTGGTGACCAATCCACTTGAAAAAATTAGTTACTATCGGCACTTTTAATACCAAAACAGCCAATACCACTTGAAGCGTAATACCACTAGCTACCAAGCGATAATTGATTTTTTTTCTATTATTTGAACACAAAAACGCAATTCCTAAGATAAGGATTACTCCTATTAACCCTTGAAAACGATCCATAAGCAATCAGTCAGTTTTTTAATTAAAAAAGTATTTGAAGATATAGGGAAAAGATATTTAGTAACGAATTAAAATTTTTTGGTGACGATGTCAATATACTATTATGAAATATTGCTACACTGAATAGAAATAAATAAACCTCAATAAGTTTAGTCAGCCTTTATTTTAGGTTTAGTAATTAGCGATTTACCATATTTCTTCTCATACATCAAAGCCAAACCTACAATGGCAATTATTTGAAGAATAGCTGCTAAAATAGATCCTTCAAATCCAAAATCACCTCCTGCAATATCAGGGGGGCCATACGTGAAAATTTCAAGGAATCCTGTAGCAATTGGTATTCCACTCACATGGAATCCTAACACAGTTCCTTGGAAAAAATTCCAAGCAAAGTGAAAGAATATAGCAAACCATAGATTCTTTGTGTATATATAATTCACCCCTAAAAGAATACCTGCTATAAAAATATTTATCCCAGCTACTAGCGTAATATCAGGATTGGCCAAATGAACCAATGTGAAAAGAATGGCTGATATAGCAAGGGCTAACCAACGATTCATATTTTCCATTAAACTACTTAGAATATATCCACGAAAAACAATTTCTTCTGCAAAAGCTACACATACAAATAATAAAACAGCACATACAGTATTGCCAAAATTAAAAGTGATATTTTTTATAGTAAGATTGCCACCATAATACAACACAAGCGTTCCTAACGTAATAATCACCACTGCAATTAAAGCGCCTAAAAGTGCATCATTTAAAAAGCCTTTTAAATAAAAGCCCAAGGAAGTTAATGATGCTTTATCTATAAACAAACGGAAAATAATAAGTAAAGAAATAATACCAGTTTGCTCTATGATATACTTTATTAACAAATCTATTACACTTCCTGTCTCTGCTCTTGAACTTCCAAAGAATCCTGATACCAATCCAGATTGTAATAATGATGCAATTCCACCACTAGCTAAAATGCCAAAAAAGAAAAATACAAGGGCTCTTAGCCATCCTTCTTTAATATGTAAACTACTGCTCATAACGTTTAATTGATAATATTGCGGCAAATTAAGATATATGTTTCAAAATTACAAGTATAATGTTGTTGAAAATTTCCTACGTTATGTAAAAATAGATACCCAAAGCAATCCTAATAGTCAAACAAACCCCTCAACTGAGAAGCAAAAACACTTGTCAAACCTATTAGCAGAGGAGTTAATTGCTATGGGAATCACCAATGCAGCGGCTGATGAATTTGGATATGTTTACGCAACCATTGAATCTAATACCGATAAAGCTGTTCCCGTTGTATGTTTCTGTAGCCATATTGATACTGCACCTGATTGCAGTGGCACCAATGTAAAACCCATTCTTCATGAAAGTTATGATGGTAGCGACATCATTCTTCCCGACGATACCACTCAAATTATCTCTACCAAAGCCTATCCATATTTAAAAAACCATATTGGAAAAGGCATTGTTACTGCAAGTGGATTAACCCTATTGGGTGCTGATGATAAAAGTGGCGTTGCTATCATTATGGATTTAGCAAATTATTTAATAACGCATCCTGAAATTAAGCACGGTCAAATTAAAATCCTTTTCACACCCGATGAAGAAGTTGGCGCTGGAACAGAAAAGTTAGACATTAAAAAATTAGGGGCTGATGTGGCATATACTTTAGATGGTGGCGAATTGGGCACGCTTGAAGAAGAAACTTTTAGTGCCGATGGTGTACAAATCACCATTCATGGAGTTATTGCGCATCCCGGTTATGGAAAAAATACATTGGTAAATGCTATAAAAATTGTTTCAGAAATTGTAGATGCATTGCCCAAAAACGCTTGGAGTCCTGAAACTACTGAAAAAAGGGAGGGCTTTGTGCATCCTGTGCAAATAGAAGGCATTGCTGAAAAGGCAAGTGTTAGTTTTATTATCCGCGATTTCGATACCAAGCAGTTGGCCGTGTATGAACAAAAGTTACAATCCATTGCCGAAAAGGTATTGGCAAATTATCCTAGTGCTAAAATGGATTTTAAGGTTATAGAACAGTATAGAAACATGAATGAAGTGCTGCAACTACATCCCCACATTGTTGCTTATGCCGAACAAGCCTATCATGAAGCAGGATTATCTGTTGTGAAAGAACCCATCAGAGGCGGCACCGATGGTAGCAGACTAAGTTTTATGGGATTACCTTGTCCAAACCTTTTTACAGGAATGCAAGCCATCCATAGCAAGCATGAATGGATAGGTGTGGAGGATATGAAGAAAGCGGTTGAAATTTTGGTGAGATTAGTATCTGTTTGGGAAAGAAAATCTTAGTGCCTAATTATTTTATAAGCTACCACGTAGGCATATAGGCACATAGATTGAATAATTTGAATTGGTAAATTTTTATTGAACAAGAGTGTTTGAACTAAGTCATTTTTCCTATGTTCCTATTACCTAATACCTATTTCCCTATGTGCCTATGTGGCTATGTGGTTAAAAAATCTATCTATATGTCAGTAAACGTTCAAGCTTATCATTCAATTATTGAAAAATGCACTGCACACAATGCCACCCTCGTTACCGTAAGCAAAACCAAACCTATTGAAGACATTCAAGCCCTGTACAATGAAGGTCAACGGGCTTTTGGTGAAAACTATGTGCAGGAGATAGTAGAAAAACAAGCGGCTTTGCCCAACGATATTCAATGGCATTTTATTGGGCATCTGCAAACCAATAAAGTAAAATATATCGTGCCATTTGTCCACCTAATTCATGGTGTGGATAGTGAAAAACTATTGCTACAAATAAATAAAGAGGCAAGCAAGCTTGGTAAAGTGGTAGATTGTTTATTGCAAGTGCACATTGCACAAGAAGAAACCAAGTTTGGCTTCGATAAAGAAGAATTGGCATCATTAATACCTTTAAAATTAGAACAACTAACCCATGTGCGCATTTGTGGATTAATGGGAATGGCTTCTTTTACCGAAGATACCCAATTGATTGAAAAAGAATTTAAGCAACTAAAAAGCCTATTCGATATTTATTCCGAAATACTCAATAAAAATGCAAACCAATTTCATATTTTAAGTATGGGAATGAGTGCCGATTACCAACTAGCCCTCCACTGTGGCAGCAATTTAATCAGAATTGGCAGCCTATTATTTGGCAAAAGGAATTAACGCGATAATAGAAAAAAGAGCTTTAGAGCTATAATCTTCCGAAATGCTGCTATAACCTTCCGAAATGCTGCTATAACCTTCCGAAACGCTGCTATAGCCTTCCGAAACGCTGCTATAATCTTCCGAAATGCTGCTATAACCTTCCGAAACGCTGCTATAACCTTCAGAAACGCTGCTATAACCTTCCGAAACGCTGCTATAACCTTCCGAAACACTGCTATAACCTTCCGAAACACTGCTATAACCTTCCGAAACGCTGCTATAACCTTCCGAAACGCTGCTATAACCTTCCGAAAAGCTGCTATAACCTTCCGAATCGTTGCTATAACCTTCCGAATCGTTGCTATAGCTTTCCGAATCGTTGCTATAGCTTTCTGAAACGCTGCTATAAGTATCTATGTACTTTCTATAAGCGTATTAAAGGTTTTAATTTGATTTTTTTTATTTCTATAGGTGTCAATATTATTATGTAAAAGCAATGCTTAATAAATTGATAAATATTCGTCTTTTGAAATGTTAATTAGTATGCAAATAATCACAATAAACTAAGAGCATGTATAAACAGAAACTAATTATTTACCACTTTTTTAATTCCATTAAAGCTAAATAAAGATTTTTTGGGTGAGTTCTCATCAGAATAAAAGCCAAATACATAGCTAGAAAAATCAGTTACTACTTTTTTATATGCATCATTCAATACCAAAATATCTTGTTCAGTTAAATTTTTACTCGATACTTTAAAAAATTCTTGGTCAATATTATTGGCTTCTAATTCATCAGCAAAAGCAGTTACTGTATCCAATTTTATGGCTTTAATATCCTTGCTTTTGGTTATTTCAGTTTTCAAATCGGCAGTTAAATTTTGTTTAAAAGTAAGCAACAATACTACCATCGAAAGTTGATTTTCTTTTTTAGCTTTCGTCCAATTCTTAGAAATACCCAAGCTGTCAAGAATTTGGTTTCTGCGAATTTCATCAGGTATAGCTTTTTCAATATTTCTAATAAAAGTAGCTAATGCTTTAACAGCTTTTGGCATAAGCACCTTCAATTTATCGGTAGCTTCTTTTTGGTCTTTTTTGGTATCAATACCAATAATTTTTTTTGCATTTAAAACCACTTGGTTCAATGAATCTATTAATGATGCACTCCAATTTTCATTTTCTGCTGTAAGTTCAGCTAAATTATTTTTTGCATTTTCTAAAATAATTGCCAATACTGTAATCATTACAATGTCTTTCGCAGAATAACTTCTTTTTAAAGTACTTTTTGCCATAACTATAATTTTTATTTGGCAATTTTAAGAATTATTTCGGAAAAAATACATTTTCGGAAAAATATTTTTAGATGAAGGGAATGAAGGGTATTTTTTTGTGAATGATTGATTGATTTAACGGGTAATTTGATGACGATAATACGCTTACTACAAGCACCTTAAAGCATGTTGCCTAAACTGATAAATGGGGATTTCCAAATCCCATTTCACTTAAAAAAATCTATTATTGCTAGTACAAATGTCACTATTGTCACTTATGTCCCTAGTGTTACCATCGTCAACAATGCCACTTTTTTCTAATAGTTAATAAGTATTTAAAATATTCTATCTTCTTTTGAATCTAATTTTAGAACAATTTACATAAAATAATAGGTAACAAAGTCTATGACAACATCATCCCAATCATTTTCACCAAACACAATTTCTAAATACAATTAATGAAATTATATGAATCTATCAAGCAAAACTACCTATCTGTTCCCTTTTCTTCTTTTATCCATTCCCTCATTGTATGTAATCAATTTGTTCTTTGATACTCATTTCTTTTTCATGTATTTTCAATTTCAATCAATGAGTCTTATATTCTATTTACTTCTTTTCGGTTTAACGTATTTATTTAATACAATTTTATACTTTTCATTTAAAAAATCTGTGGACTTATTTTCAAAATACAAGTACTTGAAATATACTTTAATTCTATTGCCAATGATAATTTGCTTTTGGAAATATAAACTTTTTCAATTTGAATTTGGGACAATCTTAGGATTAGAATTTGTGGCATTATTAGCAGGATTGGCACTTTTATTTTCTTATACAGTTTTCACCAATCGCTATATGGCAACACTTTCCGAAAATGCCATTCATTATAAAAATCTACTAGGGCAAACAGGCGTTATTAATTTGAAAGACATAGTAAAACTAGAGCAGAAAAGAAATCTACTTTCTTTAATAAGAACATTTGCATTTCTAGGCTTTTACAAGAAAACAGGTATAGCTTTTATAGATGAAAACCTCGATGAATATGAAATAAATATCTACACAAAACTCTTTCAAGCCAATAGCATCTTCGATAGTATTATAGACAATGCAAACAAATGTGGCAACCTAAAAATTAGGCAATATACCATCTAAGAATAAGCGATTTAAAAATATCTATTGCTGGACGAAATGTTCCGCAGGGCATTTCGTATAAACAGATAAAATGGATTTCCTAATCCCATTTCGCTTCGTTAATTTTTTTTCTAAATAATCAAAGCCTAGTTAGTTTTTTCAGGAGGTTTTTTATAATTCAAAATAATTTTTGCATTGCGTTGTTCATCAGAAGTAATATTTATTTCATAATGTTTACTTCCCGATGATATAATCAACAATGCAGTGTTTGGAGGCACTGCACCCAAGTTTTCTGCTACGGCTATAAACTCATACACAGGATTCTTTTCATCTACATGTACATTCATAGTTATTGGCGAATACCCCAATCTTTTCTTATCAATTATTATCCTATTGTCATGATACACGCTTATAGTATCGCCATCTATTTGACCATTATCATAAAATTCTATAGTCACATCTTCTGCATCTACTTCTAAAGTATTCGAAACAATATTTTCTCTTTTTTGAAGTACTTCAGGGACAATTTCATTTATAGCTGAATCAATAATAGGAGCTAACTTCTTAGGTTTTTTAGTATCTACCAATGCAGCTGCATCTTTTATTTTTTTAGTATTTCCTGGTACAACAAAATCTTCCGCACCCGGTCTTACTGTGTTTCTTTTAATAGTGTCTAAAACAAAATTATTATTTACAATCTCCGATTTATTATCCTTTTTGGTTTTATTAATAGACTCTAGTTTAGATTTTCTCAGTTGTTGAGCTTCTTTTTTAACTAAAAAATCTTCCTTTTCAAATTCCGTGTTTTTTACTTTTTCTAAATACACAGTTCCGCTGCCACACTCTACACCATTTTGAGTATTAGCACTTGTATATGTACCAGTTAATGTTTGTTTATCGGCACTCTTTTCATAATCCAAATAACAAGTCATCAAACAAGCTACAGATTGGTCACTTATTTTTACTTCAAGCATTTTATTCTCCTTTAAAAGAAGGTTTCTGGTCTTTTTAGTAAAAATTCCTTGTGCAGAAGCTTTCCCATAGAAAAGGGTCGTTTTATAAGAATAAGTCACTCCTTGAATACTGTTATTTGGAAGATTATTTAACTGAACCTCGTATTTGTATCTTTCTTCTACAAATTGACCAGTTCTTAAATCAAAAGTTTTTTGAAGAAAATAGCCTCTCCAAATACCTGTAATATCCTGCCCATTAGCAGCGACATTTATCAATAATAAAAATGCTATAATTTGTTTCATAATTTAAAAAAGGGAGCTGCAAAATAAAGTCATTAAATTAAAAAAGAAGTTAAACCTTATATAAAATTGATTTTTATTAATAAAGTTTCAAATCGTCAATCATTACATTTGCCGCTCTTTTACATTAAGTGATATATAATTATGATAAAAATTAGTCTCCCAGATGGAGCTATAAGAGAATACCAAGAAGGAATTAGTGCGTTAGAAATTGCTAAATCAATCAGTGAAGGACTTGCAAGAAAAGTATTAGTTGCTGAAATTGATGGAGAAATATGGGACTTGTCAAGACCAATCAATAAAGATGCTTCTCTGCGTTTAATTACATGGGATAATGAGGAAGGAAAAAATACATTTTGGCATTCATCAGCTCATTTATTAGCAGAAGCTGTTGAAGCCGTTTTTCCAGATGTGAAGTTTTGGGTAGGTCCAGCATTAGAAAAAGGTTTTTATTATGATATGGATTTAGGAGACAAGAAGTTGACAGAAGACGACTTATTACTTCTAGAAAAAAAGATGAATGAACTTGCAAAACAAAACAATGCGTTTGCTCGTCAGCAGATATCTAAGGAAAACGCAATAGCCTATTTCAAAGAGAAAGGCGATCATTACAAATTAGATTTATTAAACAATCTTACTGATGGTGAAATAACTTTTTATACTCAAGGCGGTTTTACTGATTTGTGTAGAGGTCCACATATTCCTTCAACTGGTTTTATTAAAGCAATTAAACTTACAAATATTGCTGGTGCATATTGGAAAGGTGATCAGAATAACAAACAACTTACTAGAATATATGGAATCACTTTTCCTAACCAAAAGGAACTAGATGAATACCTTTTACTTCTAGAAGAAGCCAAAAAAAGAGACCATCGAAAATTAGGAAAAGAGTTGGGTATTTATACAATGAATGATGATATTGGTGCTGGTCTCATTCTTTGGATGCCTAACGGTACCGTAATTATCGAAGAACTTGAAAAGTTAGCTAAAGAAACAGAAAACGCTGGTGGATACAAGAGAGTAGTTACTCCACATATAGCTAAAGAAAATTTATATCTTACAAGTGGACATTTACCTTATTATGCAGATAGTATGTTCCCTCCAATGGAGATGGATGGAGAGAAATACTATTTAAAAGCAATGAACTGTCCGCACCACCACAAAATATTTGATGCAGAACCTAAGAGCTACAGAGATATGCCTTATCGTATTGCAGAGTATGGTACTTGTTATAGATATGAACAAAGTGGTGAATTATTTGGATTGATGCGTGTAAGATGTTTGCACATGAATGATGCGCACATCTATTGTACTAAGCAACAATTCGCTCAAGAGTTTAAAGCAGTTAATGACATGTATCTTAAATATTTTAAGATATTTGGGATTGAAAAATATGTAATGCGCTTGAGTTTACATGACCCTGAAAAACTAGGTCAGAAATACATAAATGAACCAGAACTTTGGTTAGAAACAGAGGAGTTGGTAAGAAATGTTTTAATTCAAACAGGTGTTCCATTTGTTGAAGTAAAAGGTGAAGGAGCTTTCTATGGTCCTAAAATAGATGTACAAATTTACAGTGCTATAGGAAGAGAGTTTACGCTTGCAACCAATCAAGTAGATTTTGCTCAGCCAAGAAGCTTCAATCTTTCTTTTACTAATAAAAACAATGAAGCTGAAATACCTTTAATCATTCATCGTGCGCCATTAGGAACGCATGAGCGCTTTATTGGATTTTTGTTAGAGCATTATGCAGGTAAATTCCCGCTTTGGTTAGCTCCATTGCAGGTTAAAATATTACCAATAAGCGATAAATATGCAGAATACGCAGATGAAGTAAAAAAACAATTGCTTGGGAAAAACATCCGAGTAGAAATTGATGAAAGACAAGAAAAGATTGGTAAAAAAATACGCGAAGCTGAGTTGAGTCGTGTACCATACATGCTAATCATTGGAGAAAAAGAGGTGAACGATAATTTGGTATCAATTAGAGCTAGAGGAATGGGTGATGCAGGTTCACTTTCTCTAAATGAGTTTATAGAAAAAGTTCAAAAAGAAATTTTTGAGAGAATAAGTTAAGAATTGCATTAGTTTTACATTTTAAATAGATAAATATAGTCCTTAGAATTAAAGGATATATTTACAAATAATTTTAATCAAATAAGTTTTAATGGCATTACCGTCAAAAGGGAACAGTGGACCTGGAGGAAGATTTAATCCAAGATTAAATAGACAACAAGAACCAGAACATAGAATAAATGAACGAATAAGAGCCCTTCAAGTAAGGTTAGTTGGAGAAAATGTTACAATTGGCATTTATCCAATTCAAGAAGCATTAAAAATTGCGCAACAACTAGAATTAGATTTAGTAGAGATTTCACCCAACGCCGACCCGCCTGTTTGCAAAGCAATTGATTATAAAAAGTTTCTTTACGAAAAAAAGCGTAAAGAAAAAGATATGAAAGCCAACGCTAAGCAAAGCGAGGTTAAAGAAGTTCGTTTTACTCCTGGTACAGATGACCATGATTTTGATTTTAAAGCCAAGCATGCTGAAAAATTCTTGAAAGAAGGCAATAAAGTGAAAGCTTATGTTCAATTTAAAGGGAGAGCTATCATGTTTAAAGAAAGAGGCGAGTTGGTTCTTTTGAAGTTCGCAGAAAGGCTCGCAGAAAGTGGTCAACCAGAAAGTTTACCTAAACTTGAAGGAAAACGTATGTTTTTAATGTTAACTCCTAAAACAGCTAAAAAGAAAAAAGAAGCTGAGTAATTGATAATTTCAATATTTTAATCCATAGGATGAGATAGCTAATTTGTGAAGAAAGATTTTTTATTTTATTACTTCATGAAAAAAAATAAGATAGTTATACATATTCCCCTATTTTTGCAGCCCGAAAATTATGTCTAAACAACAATTGATCAAACAAGATGGACAAATAATTGAAGCATTAAGTAATGCCATGTTCAGAGTTAAGTTAGAGAATGGACATGAGATACTTGCTACAATATCTGGTAAAATGCGTATGCACTATATCAGGATTTTGCCAGGTGATAAAGTTGGAGTAGAAATGAGTCCTTATGATTTAAGCAGAGGAAGAATTAATTTTCGATACAAGTAAGATTTTAATAACAACTGATATTCAATTATTAGTAAAACATTTCAAAAATGAAAGTTAGAGCTGCAATCAAAAAGCGTAGTGCGGATTGTAAAATTGTAAAACGTAAGGGAAAGCTTTATGTAATCAATAAGAAAAATCCTAGATTTAAACAAAGACAAGGATAATTATCTCCCTAAACATTTTACAAGTAATTAATTATATAAAATATGGCACGTATTGCGGGTATAGATTTACCTAAAAATAAAAGAGGTGAAATCGGATTAACCTACATATATGGTATTGGTAAAAGTAGAGCTAAGCAAATATTAACTGAAGCTGGAATATCTTTTGATAAAAAAGTAAATCAATGGAATGATGAAGAACAAACTTCAATTCGTAATCTGATTAATGCTGAGTTCAAAGTTGAAGGTGCTTTAAGGAGTGAAACTCAGATGAATATTAAACGATTGCTAGATATCGCTTGTTATCGTGGGCTTAGACATCGTAAGGGTCTTCCAGTGCGTGGTCAACGTACCAAAACAAATAGTAGAACTCGTAAAGGAAAAAGAAAAACTGTCGCTGGTAAAAAGAAAGCAGCTAAAAAATAGTTGAATTAATATTCTCAGATTTAATTCCTAATACACCGCCTGATATTTAAAACTAAATGGAGGGGTGAATTTTTAAGATTACCTAAATAAAAAAAAATGGCTAAAACTGCAAAAGCGCAAAATAGTGCAAAAGCTGCTGCAAAAAAAAGAATTGTTAAAGTAGAATCTGTAGGCGAGGTTCGTATTAGTGCAACTTTTAACAATATTATAGTTGCATTCACTAACAAACAAGGTCAAGTAATTTCATGGTCCTCAGCTGGTAAGATGGGTTTTAGGGGTTCAAAGAAGAACACACCTTATGCAGCTCAAATGGCCGCTGCTGATGCTGCGAAAGTTGCTGTTGATGCTGGTTTAAAGAAAGTAGATGTATTTGTTAAAGGGCCTGGCTCTGGAAGGGAAGGTGCTATAAGGTCTATTGCTCAAAATGGTATTGAAGTAACTTCCATTAAAGATGTTACGCCTATGCCTCACAATGGTTGTAGGCCACCAAAAGCAAGAAGAGTATAACAATATAATATTTAATGGGCAACTAATTTAGTTTACGATTTTTTAATAATTAGTTGCTATTCACTAAAAAATCTTAATTAATATTTATTTATGGCAAGGTACACTGGACCCAAAACCAAGATTTGTAGAATTTACGGAGAGCCTATACTCGGAAATGGTAAATGGTTGACTAAAAATAGTAATCCTCCTGGTCAGCATGGAGCTACTAGAAAAAGAAAAACATTAGGCGAATATGCTTTACAATTAAGAGAGAAGCAAAAAGCAAAATATACATACGGATTGTTGGAGCGTCAGTTCCGAAAGACTTTCGAAGAAGCTTCAAGGTTAAAAGGTGTAAAAGGTGAGAACTTAATTAAACTTTTAGAAGCTAGATTAGATAATACAGTTTACCGTTTAGGACTTGTATCAAGTAGACCAGAAGCAAGACAATTAGTAGCTCACAAACATATAGTTGTCAATGGAGATGTAATGAATGTTCCTTCTTATTCTTGTAAACCAGGTGACATTATATCTTTTAAGAATAAAAGCGCAATTAATGCCTCAATTACTGGAAAAGCAAAAGGTAAAAATCCAAAATTTAATTGGGTTGAATGGAATGAAGCTGAAAACAAAGGTGTTTTTATAACTTATCCTGAAAGAGAAAGTGTACCTGAAAACATTAAGGAACAACTAATAGTTGAGTTGTATTCTAAATAAACTTGGAATACAAAAAATATCTGAATAACGCTCATCTTGTTACTACCTCTATAATTTGGTAGCAAAAAATATTAAATTTAAAATGGCTATATTAAATTTTCAAAAACCTGATAAAATTGTTTTACAGAAAGTATCTGATTTTGATGGCGAATTTGAATTTCGTCCTCTAGAACCAGGATATGGATTGACTATTGGGAATGCATTGCGTAGGGTTCTTTTAAATAGTTTAGAAGGATATGCTATTGTTGGGATTAAAATTGAGGGGGTTGATCATGAATTTGCCACATTAAGAGGTATTACTGAAGATGTAACAGAAATAATTTTAAATCTAAAACAAGTCAGATTTAAAAAAACATCTGATTTTGATTTAGCAAATGAGAAAGTTGTTCTTTCAGTTAAAGGTGGAACAGAATTCTCTGCCGGTATGATTGGACATAATTCTCAGCATTTCAAAGTAATGAATCCTGAGTTAGTTATATGTGTAATGGATATTAGTGCTAAAATTGATATCGAATTAACAATAGCTAAAGGAAGAGGATATGTACCGGCTGAAGAGAATAAAATAAAAGATAGCACTTTTGGTTTCATATCTATAGATTCTATACATACTCCAATTAAGAATGTAAAATATTTAATTGAGAACTATCGTGTTGAACAAAGAACTGATTATGAAAAACTAATTTTGAATGTAACCACAGATGGTACAATTCATCCAGAAGATGCTGTAAAACAAGCTTCACGCATTCTTATTCAACACTTAATGATCATTACTGATGAGAACATCACTTTTGATATTAAGGAAGAAAAGAAAGATGATGTTGTTGATGAACACATAATTCATCTAAGAAAAGTGTTAAAAACTCCATTGGAAGATTTAGATTTATCCGTTAGGGCATTTAATTGCTTGAAGGCTGCTAAAATTAATTCTTTAAGTGAGTTAGTTCAATATGAACAAGAAGATTTAATGAAGTTTAGAAACTTTGGTCAAAAGTCTTTATCTGAAATAGAACAAGTATTGATTGATAGAGGATTGAGTTTTGGAATGGATTTACCTAAAATGGGTTTAGATAATTTAGATTAATTTTTAATAACTGTGTATCTATAATTCCTGACACGGTATAGATACTTTAATTCTTTTTACAATGCGTCACGGAGATAAAATAAATAATTTAGGTCGTAAGAAAGCACACAGAGAAGCTCTTTTAAGTAATTTAGCTTCACAATTAATAACACATAAGCGTATTGTAACTACACTAGCAAAAGCAAAAGCTTTACGTACTTATGTTGAGCCATTAGTTACCAAAACTAAAAAGGTAGATTCAAAAGAAGATATTATGCATCAGCATCGTATTGTCTTTTCATATCTTCAAAATAAATCTGCCGTTAAAGAACTTTTTACTACAATTGCACCTAAAGTATTTTCAAGACCAGGTGGTTACACTAGAATAATTAAATTGGGAATTCGTCCTGGTGATAATGCTGAAAAAGCTTTAATAGAGTTTGTAGACTTTAATGAAACTTATATAAATTCAGATATTTCAGATACTGATACATCTAAAAAAACAAGAAGAGGTCGTACAAAAAAATCTACTTCTGTTACAACTGATATTGTTGATTCAACAGAAAATGTTGAATATAATAGTGATGATGTAGATGTAATTGAATCAGAAGTAATAGCTGAAGTCGAATCAAGTGTAGAATTTTCTGAAACTGAAGTATCTAATGAAGTTATAGAAGAAACAAAGCAGGAAGAACCAACAACAGTTGAAGAATCTGAAGAAAGCACTAAATTATAATAATTTATTTATGATATTAAAAAGCAAAATCAAATTGATTTTGCTTTTTTTTTGCAATTTTGTCTTTCAATAAAATAACTAATGATTAATAATTCAAATTCTGCTGTTCTTTTACTTGCTGATGGTCTTTTGCTAAAGGGGAAATCAATTGGAAAATTAGGCACAGCGTCAGGAGAAATTTGTTTTAATACAGGAATGACAGGATATCAAGAAGTTTTCACTGATCCAAGTTATACAGGCCAAGTATTAATAATGAATAATCCTCATATAGGAAATTATGGTACAAAGAAGACTGATTCTGAAAGTGCTTCTGTAAAAATATCTGGTTTGATATTAAGGAATTTCGAAAATGGATTTAGTAGAATTCAGGCTAATGAATCATTAAAAAATTACTTAGAAAATAATCAAATAGTTGGGATTGAAGGGATTGATACACGAGCACTAGTAAAATACATAAGAGAGAAAGGTGCAATGAACTGTATTATTTCTTCAGAAATATTTGATATTGAAAGTTTGCAAAATTTATTAAATCAATGTCCTGATATGAATGGACTTGATTTATCTAATACTGTTTCTACAAAAATAGCATACGATTTAGGGGATACTCAATCTAAATATAAAGTAGCAGTTATAGATTTTGGTGTAAAAGCCAATATACTTAATTGTTTAACGGATAGAGGGATACATATCAGGGTTTTTCCAGCTAATTCATCTATAGAAGAGATAAATGCTTTTAATTCAAATGGTTATTTTATTTCAAATGGCCCCGGAGATCCTTCTGCTATGAAATATGCAGTTGAGTTAGTTAACCTAATTATTCAAGAAAATAAGCCTGTATTTGGTATTTGTTTGGGGCATCAATTAATTGCTTTAGCAAATAATATTGGTACTTATAAAATGCACAATGGTCATAGGAGATTAAATCATCCAGTTCAAAATATAGTTACTTCAAAATGTGAAATAACTACTCAAAATCATGGATTCAATATTAATAAAGAGGATATTCTTAATAATGAAAATATCGAGATTACTCACATTAATTTGAATGATAGTAGTATTGAAGGAATTAGAATGAAAACCAAACCTGTTTTCAGCGTACAATACCATCCAGAAGCTGCACCTGGACCGCATGATAGTAGATATCTATTTGATGATTTTGTAAAACTGTTATCTAATTAGTGATAACAGTTTTTTTACTTAGAAAGCATTTGAACTAATCTACTTAATTTGTTCTTCTAATTCATCTGCATTGATACCATAATGGCTTTCATCATAAGTGCAAATACCGTTTTTGATTACTAAAACTTGAGGAGACTCATGATGAACATCAAACTTATTTGCAATTTCATTTGAAATATTTCTATTTGCAATTAAATCTAGATAATAGAAATCGGCATTTTCATAAGTTGCCTTAGTAAGCCTATTCTTAGCCATGCTACTGATACTACAAGTAGTGCTGTGCTTAAATATTATCTGAGGTTTATGCATTGAATTTTCTTTAATTTGTTCAAGTACCTCAATATTATTTAAATCTATCCAATTCATAGTGTATTATCCTTTAAAATATCTTGGATTTGTAGTAGGACAACCTCTATATTTTTGAGAAACACAAGACATTACAGTTGATACCATAACGATTAAAACCACAAACAACATTATTCTTTTCATATTAATCTTATTAAATCAAATATAGGGTATTGAACTAAATATCTTTAAATCTATTGCGTTATTTTATTTAAAATTTTGGTAAATATTTAATTTAAACGGTTTTGTTTCTTATTTATTGTGCCGTTATTTCATCTAAAACATTCTCTCTTCCTTTTTATTTGTGTAGTTTGGACTTAGAAATCTTCATTTCTGGCTTCAGGTATGCCTTTTCAGCATTTTGATGTGTTAGTTCAGACTTTTAGTATAACAGTTTAAACTTTTAGCATGGCATTTCAGACTTGCAGCATAGCATTTCTGACTTGTAGCATAGCAGTTCTAACTTGCAGCATAGCAGTTCTGCATTTTAGCATAGCAGTTCCGACTTTAAGCATGACAGTTCTGACTTTCAGCATGACAGTTCTGACTTTCAGCATGACAGTTCTGACTTGTAGTATGACAGTTCGATAGTTTGGCGTGCCAGTTCGGCATTTTGGTGTGTCAGTTCAGACTTTTCGAATGTTAGTTTGGCTTTGAAGTATGGAAGTTTTGGTTTTATATATCCGTTACGTATGATTCGGTTTAATCAATAATTAAATCCTTGTACTTTAATTATACTTTAATAAATCAATTTACGATTTGCTTGTATCATATTAATCATGGTTCCTTGATTCATGGCTAAAGCCTTCTCCATTTATTATTTTATCCCCATTCTAAAGCATGGATTTAATATTAAAATCATCCTAATACTCTCAATTAAAACTTGGATTATAACTTTACTTTTACAAAGCAACTGTTTAATCTATTTTGCTTATATCAAAGTGTTAAAAGATCTATTAATCATGGCTAAAGCCTTCACTATTAAGTATTTTATCCTCATTCTAAAGCATGGATTTAATATTTAAATCCCCATTCTAAAGCATGGATTTACTATTTAAATCATCCCAAAACTATCCTTTTATTACTATTTTAATAAGAAACCTGCATTTATGGTCTTAATTTGATTAAAATAGTATTAGTATTTCATAATAAAGTGTCATCTACTCTAAACTTGAGCTTCTACTTTAGCACCCGAAATAAACGATTATTTGCCATGCTATTACTAGGAATAGATATAGGAACTTCTTCTATTAAAGTTGCCATTATTGATGCTGCAACTCAAAAAACAATTACTACTACTCAGTTTCCTGAATATGAAACTCCCATTACGGCTTTACAAAATGGATGGGCTGAACAAAGCCCGGAAATGTGGTGGCAAAATGTGCAACAAGCCATATTGAAAGCAAACGCAACCGGTTTATACAATCCAAAAGATATTGCTGCCATTGGTATTGCATATCAAATGCATGGATTGGTATGTGTAGATAAAAACCAACAGGTGCTAAGAGATAGTATAATATGGTGTGATAGCAGAGCAGTGCCTTATGGAAATGCAGCTTTTAAAGCAATTGGAGAAACAAAATGTTTGTCAAGTTTATTAAATTCTCCGGGAAACTTTACTGCAAGTAAATTAGCTTGGGTAAAAGAAAATGAGCCACATATTTATGAACAGATTGATAAAATAATGTTGCCAGGTGATTTTATTGCGATGAAACTTTCTGGTGTAATAACTACATCTGCATCTGCTCTTTCTGAAGGTATTTTCTGGGACTTTCCTAAAAATGAACTTTCACAAGATGTAATGCAATATTTTGATTTCCATACATCAATTATTCCAACCATCCTTGATGTATTTACTGAACATGGATTGTTGCAATCTTCTATAGCTGAAAAATTATCTTTAAGTCCTAATATTCCAATTACCTATAAGGCTGGTGACCAACCCAATAATGCACTTTCTTTAAATGTATTGCAACCTGGAGAAGTAGCAGCAACTGCTGGAACATCTGGAGTAATTTATGGAGTGGGGGATACGTTGAGTTATGATACTCAATCACGCATAAACAGCTTTGCTCATGTGAATCATACTAAAAATCAAACTAGAATTGGCACTTTGTTGTGTATAAACGGAACAGGAATAGCCAATAGTTTTACAAGGAAAATGCTGGCTGCTAATCAAAGCTATCAATTGCTAAACGATGCTGCCAAACAAATTCCAATAGGTTCCGAAGGGATTTCTGTATTACCATTTGGGAATGGTGCAGAAAGGATATTTAATAATAAAACTGTTGGGGCACATTATCAAAACTTGAATTTTAATATCCATACACAAGCGCACTTATTTAGGGCTGTACAAGAAGGAATTGCGTTTTCATTTAGATATGGATTGGACATTATGAAAGAAAATGGCATTACTCCATCGGTAATTAGAGCAGGCAAAGCCAATTTGTTTTTGAGTGATGTTTTCATAAGTGCATTTGTAAATACTACCAATGTACCTGTAGAACTATATGAAGTAGATGGCAGTGTAGGTGCGGCAAAAGGTGCAGGAATAGGTGCTAAAATATTTGCAACTGAAAAAGAAGCTTTCGCTAATAACAAGACTTTAGATTATATAGAGCCATCGGTTCATTCAGCTTATGATGCTATATATGAGAACTGGAAAGGATATTTATCCAAAACAATTAATTAATAATCAATTTTTAATCAGTAGTAAAAAAAGTAAACTACTGAGATAACCCAAATAAAATAGAAATAGATATGAGCACAGTTATTACTGGAGAAAAAGAATTCTTTAAAGGGATTCAACAAGTGAAATTTGAAGGATTGGAAAGTAACAATCCACTAGCTTTTCGTTGGTACGATGAAAACAGAATCGTAGCAGGAAAACCAATGAAAGATTATCTACGTTTTGCATGTGCCTACTGGCATAGCTTCTGCGGTTCTGGAGCAGATCCTTTTGGAGAAGCCACTCATTTATTTCCTTGGAGTGTAAAAGCTGACCCTGTTGAAAGAGCAAAGGATAAAATGGATGCAGCATTTGAATTCATTACCAAAATGAACTTGCCTTTTTATTGCTTTCATGATGTGGATGTGGTAGATTATGGAAATGATATTTTGGAAAATGAGCGTCGTTTACAAGCATTAGTAGCTTATGCAAAGGAAAAACAAGCAGCTAGTGGTGTGAAATTGTTATGGGGTACTGCTAATTTATTTTCTCATAGAAGATATATGAATGGTGCTTCAACTAATCCTGATTTTCACGTGGTAGCACATGGCGGAGCACAAGTAAAAGCAGCAATTGATGCTACAATAGAATTGGGCGGAGAAAACTATGTGTTCTGGGGCGGAAGAGAAGGATATATGAGCCTTCTTAATACCAATATGAAACGTGAACAAGAGCATTTTGCTAAGTTTTTACATGCAGCCAAAGACTATGCAAGAAGCAATGGTTTTAAAGGAACTTTCTTTATAGAACCAAAGCCTTGTGAGCCAAGCAAACATCAGTATGATTATGATAGCGAAACGGTGATTGGCTTTTTACGCAAGTTTGATTTACTAAACGATTTCAAATTGAATTTGGAAGTAAATCATGCAACATTAGCTGGTCATACTTTCCAACATGAAGTGCAAGTAGCAGTAGATAATGGCATGCTAGGAAGTATGGATGCGAACAGAGGTGATTATCAAAATGGATGGGATACAGACCAATTCCCTAATAATATTAATGAACTAGTAGAAACCATGTTGATTGTGCTTGAAGGCGGTGGATTGCAAGGTGGTGGTATTAATTTCGATGCGAAAATTAGAAGAAATAGTACTGACCCTCAAGATCTTTTCTATGCTCATGTAGGCGGTATGGATGTATTTGCAAGAGCATTGATAGTTGCAGATGAAATTCTTCAAAAATCTGATTACAAAAAGATTCGTACTGATAGATATGCATCTTTTGATGCTGCTGAAGGAAAGGCTTTTGAAGAAGGTAAATTGACTTTAGAGCAATTAAGAGATTATGCAATTGCGAATGGTGAGCCTGCTACTATTAGTGGCAAACAAGAATATTTAGAGAATATTATTAATCGCTTTATTTAGTCTTACATAGTTTCTACTACCACATAGGCACATAGACACATAGAAAATTAATTATGTTGTATTTAAGATTACAAAATAGATCATAAAGAAAAGTAACTTAAATTTCCATTTTTATATCTTTATTTTAGAAATGGTTGATTGAAAAAAGATCTATCATAAATTTCTAATTTTAATAATTAATGTAAATGTGCTAAAAAGTTGAGTAGTAGCCATAATTTTTATAAAAGGCTGTCTAAATTGAAACCTATTTTAGACAGCCTTTTTTTATAAAATTTTATTCGATAGTCATTAATTGGTCTATCATATATATTTGTAGCTGTCATTTTTTATTTAATTCATTTATTTAACGTTAATTGTTTGCCACATGAAGACATTATCTTCACAAGATTACATTGTTTTTCTTATTTACTTTTTAGTAGTTTCAAGCTACGGATATTGGGTGTATAGCCGTAAAAAGAAGGCTGCAACTAGTGCATCTCACGACTATTTTCTTGCCGAAGGTTCGTTAACTTGGTGGGCTATTGGCACGTCTCTTATTGCATCTAATATATCGTCTGAGCAGTTTATTGCAATGAGTGGTAATGGATTTAAAATGGGGCTAGCTATTTCTACTTATGAGTGGATGGCTGCTGCCACTTTAATGATTGTAGCCATTTTCTTTATTCCTGTATATCTAAAAAATAAGATATACACCATGCCGCAGTTTCTAAGCACAAGGTACAATTCTACTGTTGCTATGATAATGGCGGTGTTTTGGTTGCTTTTATATGTAATTGTAAACCTTACTTCTATTCTTTATTTAGGCGCATTGGCTATTAATGGCATTTCTGGTATTGATACCAATTTGTGTATGTATGCCTTGGCAACTTTTGCCATTATTATTGCTTTAGGTGGCATGAAAGTAATTGGCTATACCGACGTAATACAAGTAGTATTTTTAATTTTTGGAGGGTTGGTTACTACTTATTTGGCACTAGATAGAGTAGCTAATTTGAATAATCAAACAGGTATCGTAAATGGGTTTAACTACATGATGAGTCAATCAAATGACCATTTTCATATGATTTTGAAAAAAGACAATCCAAATTTCCCTAGCCTACCTGGTTTAACTGTATTAATTGGTGGTATGTGGATTGTGAACCTTAACTATTGGGGTTGTAATCAATATATTACCCAACGTGCTTTAGGTGCAGACTTGAAGACTGCTAGAAGTGGTATATTGTTCGCTGCTTTTTTAAAACTATTAATGCCTGTAATAGTAGTATTGCCTGGTATTGCTGCTTATGTAATTCATCAAAAAGGTGGCTTACAAACCGAAATGTTGCAAGACGGTACTTTAAACCCAGATAAAGCTTATCCTGTATTGCTTAATTTGTTACCTACTGGATTAAAAGGGTTGTCTTTTGCGGCATTAACAGCAGCAGTTGTAGCCTCTTTAGCTGGTAAAGTAAATAGCATTTCTACCATTTTTACTTTAGATATTTATAAGAAAAAATTAAGCCCTGATGCAGATGAAAAGCAATTGGTAAGCGTTGGTAAAATAACTGTATTCGTAGCAATGTTAATAGCTGTTATTATTGCACCATTCTTAGGTATTGATAAAAAAGGCGGCTTTGAATTTATTCAAGAGTATACAGGCTTTGTAAGTCCAGGTATTTTTGCCATGTTTATACTTGGTTTCTTCTGGAAAAAAACAAGTTCAAATGCGGCCATGTTTGCCACAATTGGCGGTTTTGCACTCTCTGTTTTATTCAAGTTTATGCCACAATTTGTAAATCTAGAGTTTTTACATGGTGTTGGTTTTTCTTCGCTAATGGAACAAAAAGACAAATCTTTCTTATATGAAATTCCATTCTTAGATAGAATGGGCTTTGTGTTTCTTATATCAATTTTTGGTATGGTAGTTATTAGTTTGCTGGATGCTAGAAAAAGCGTAGCATCTAAAGGTCTAGAAATAGACAAGAGCATGTTTAAAGTAAATAACGCATTTGCTGTTGGCGCTTTAATTATTTGTGGTTTACTCGTAGCATTGTATTCATTCTTCTGGTAGAATTTAAAAACTTATTTAAATATAAAAGCCGTTGCGATTTAAATTGCAATGGCTTTTTTATTTGTATGTATAGTACTTTGACAAGTTCAACTGCAATAATGCTTTTTGTTAGCTCCAAAGTGTTAATACTGTACTGAATAATGGCTAAAGCCTTTCATTTCTTATGTTTCTTATCCCCATGCTGAAGCATGGAGTTAATATTTAAAGCACTGGTTACTTAAAACCTAATTCATCCAATCAAATTTGTTAAATAAGAATTAATCCTTTCATTTCAAAAGGAAGTAAATATTAGGCAATATAAATTTTAATACGAACCTCAAATGCTACATACTTACGCTTTAGAAGAGTAAAGTGTATTTGTTGAAAATGAAATGATGTATATTCATAAAAAAACCCATTTCAATAATCTTAATCCTATTCATCCAAAAAACAGCCCTTGTTTATAGGAACTCTATAAACAAAGGCTGTTTAATTTATTCGAATTATGATTATTCTATAATCACTTTCTCAGTTTGATTTCCTTTATCAGAATAGATGTTTATTAAATAAACTCCTTTGCTAAACAAGCTAGTTGGAATTGCAATTTTATGGGCATTTACCAAATTAGACCAAGTTTGTTGATACAATCTTTTTCCTGAAATATCACTTATTACAATGTTCATTTTGTTTACTGATGTTTGTAATACAATATTTACTTGATTTGGGATAATGCTTGTACGAACAATTCCGTCCTTTTTAGCCAATGTAACTGCTATTATTTTTGAATAACTATAGCGACCATTGTTATCTACTTGTTTAATGCGGTAGTAAATAGTACCTCCACTTGTTTCGTAATCAACGAAATTATAAGTAGTGTTATTGAAAATGTTTCCATTAGCACCAACTGTTGCTACATGAGTAAAGCTTATTCCATTGAAACTTCTTTCCACATCAAAATGATCGTTATTTACTTGATTTGAAACTATCCAAGATAAGTTTACTGCATTATTTAATCCTTTTTCAGCAGAAAATGCCACCCAATTCACAGGCAAAGTTTGGCTTACATCTTTACTAGCATACACCGCATAATCTCCTGAGAAAGCAGTAAAGCTTGATGCAAAATTGCTAACAGTGATAGTAGATGCACCAACAGTTCCTACTACTTTATACCATGTGCCATTTGCAGGAAAATCAATATTAGCTGTATTAGTTCCGTTACCCAAATTTGCAAAAACAACAATGCTTAGGTTTTGGTGATACATTCTCAATTGTTTTACATCTCCAGATAAACTATAAGTAGGCGAGGAGCCATTTTTTACAGAGCCATCTGTGAAAGTGGAAATGTATTGTGGTAAATTTCTCAAACTAAATAGTGTAGAATAAACATCATACAAACTTTTTCTTTTAGCATCTTGGAAATAATCCCAACGTATTGGTTTAGGATCAGTTCTGCAATTGTTTAGGTCAATTGTAGTTCCATTAGAACAGGTGCCAATGCTATAGTCATACCCTAATTCTCCAAATTGCCAAATCATTTTTGGTCCAGGCATCATCGCAAATAAAGAAGCAGCTGCCGCATCTCTTTTCATTTGCGTAGCTAAATCAAATTTAATAGAAGGATTTGCTCCAAAAGCTTTTTGCTTATAGGTTAAGCGTTCTTCATCGTGACTTTCTTGGTAAGCTATTAAATTTCGGTTGCTCCAAAATTGTCTATCAAAAGAATAAGATAAATCTGCACTACTAGATGCAAACCCCATTACAGTTTGTTGGTATTGGGAAGACATATTTCCCCAAAGCATCATGCCATAATTAGCCATTTCTGCTTCTTCACCATTATCGCCCAAATGCTCCAAAATACAATAAGAACCCGGTGCTACAGATTGCATTTTATCGTAAATACGTTTCCAAATAGCTATTCTTCCAGCACTATATGCACTCCATGTGCCTACATCTTGGGTATTCATATCAGAAGATGTAAATCCTTTAGATAAATCCCATCTAAAGCCATCAATTTTATATTTAGTTAACCAATGGGTAACTACTCTATCAACGAAATCTCTTGAAGCCTGAACATTGTGGTTTATATCATAACCAACATTGAATGGATGGTGAGAATCTGGATAAAACCAAGGGCTATTAGTAGCGGGTTTGCCATTAGCAGCATCCCAATACATTTGAACCATAGGTGATTGACCAAAACTGTGGTTTAATGCAATGTCCATTACTACCGCAATACCTTGGGCATGGCAAGCATCTACAAATTTTTTCACATCGTTTTCAGTACCATAATTTTTGTCTGGTGCAAAATAGAAACTAGGATTGTAACCCCAGCTATTGTTGCCTTCAAACTCATTAATTGGCATTACTTCTATACAATTAATACCTAGTTTTTTTAGATAACCAAGACTATCAATTATGCTTTGGAAAGTTTGTGCAGCCGTAAAGTCGCGAATGTGCAATTCATAAACAATCAAGTTGTTTTGATTTGGTTTGGTAAAATTTGGTACTTGCCAATTATAAGCTGATTTTGCTGTTTGTAATATACTCACAATACCAGAAGTATAAGCAATAGGGTATGGTTTTAAATTAGGGTAAGTAGTAGTAGGAATGTATTTATCGTTCCATGGATCTAATACTTTTTCTGTATTAAAATCTGCTACTTTAAGATTGCCATCAATTATGTATTGATACCCATATTCTGTTCCTGGAGTAAGGCCAGTCAGTTTCAACCAATATCTATTACCATCTGGGGTTACATTCATTTGGTATTGAGAAGTTTGTGCCCAATTATTAAAATCACCCACTACAAATACATTGCCTTTAGAAGGCGCATACAAAACTAACGTAGCTACTGTAGCATCATTTCCATCATAGTTGATACCATCTACAATGCCCGCAGGCAATGCAGCAACTGTATTGGTATTAGCCACTACAAAACTTACTGTGTCATATTTAAATACTGAACCATTAAATGCTTCAGCAATAATTGTTTGGTTGCCAGTAGTAGTAATGGTTGCATTAGAGCTAACAGTGGTTGTACTAGATTGTGTATTTAATAAGGTGCCATTGAAGTACAATTTCAATGTAGAAGATTGTGAAGCATTTGCAGTAATTGATATTGCATCACCTACTTTTTTGGTAATGGTTTCCAATGCAGAATTGTATAAAGGTTGCCTAAATGGATTGTCAACTCTTACATTTAAATTGGTATTGTCGTAAACTGGAATGTACATATCGCTTGCGTCAGCATTACGGTGCACTTTTGTTCCAGCACCATTTCTAAACAAGATAGAAATTTTTTGAACCGTTTCCGTAGGGTCGGTTATGCCAAAATAATTTCTCAATCCACCAGAAATGGTATAGCTCCATTTGTTGTTTCCTAAGAAAGTAGCTTGAGATGCGACAAGCGTAGTAGCCCAAGTAAACTTAGAGTGCTTCCAATCGCTATAGGAAGTACTCTTGTTGGTAATTACCCCAATGTGCACATACACATCTGTAGAAGGGGTGTAATCTTTCAAACCAGCATTGCCTTTAGTCGCATCTAAAGTTACTGTGATAGGGGAAGCACTTTCATTGATAAATGAAGGATTCCAACTAAGTAATTGTGCATTGGCTATTGCAGCAAACAACACCAATGAAATGGAGAGGGTAAATAATTTTTTCATAACAACCGTTTTAATTTTTCACTTTATTGTGTAAAAAGTACACATTTAATAAGTGGCAAAAATGATACTTTATGCCGAACTGCCAAATTTATTTTTAAAGATGCTTTTAGTAGGTGATTTAAATGGTTTAAAGTCTATTAGGAATGTCCATTTTTTCATGAAGAATTCTTATAATTTCCAACTCATTTGCTGAAAATTTATAGAATATTAAATGCGATTTTACTTTAGAAGAATAATAATTGGGTCTTAAATGGTTCATGTTTTTTTACGACTTTGGCTTTTGAGATAAAAACTCAATTTCCTTGAAATGTAAATCATGGTATCTATCAATTATTTAACAGACCAAGTTGCTAATGTATAAAGCCAAATATTTTCTATGTCAATAATTGCCGATTCATGAACAATGACTTTGAGTTTCATTATAAGTGCTTTTTATGCAAACTTGCTAAATGAGCTTTAGGATCAAAGTTTTCTACTCTTTGAGAGTTTTCTCCCTGTATTAAAGCTTCAATTAAGGCTGACTTTTTCTGTTCTTCAGATTCTAACATTCGTAAAGCAGTTCTCACAACTTCACTTGCCGAACCGTAACGGCCAGAAGAAACTTCATTTGAAATGAATTTCTCAAAATGCTCACCAAGAAGGACTGTTGTATTTTCTAACATATAAAAATCTTTATTGCGAATGTATTAAGAATTGGAATTTCAAGAATCTTTTTATTTATTAAATGTGGTGCTTATTCTGATGGAAATCAACTTAAAGATTTTCAAAACCTTTGTAAAGTTTATCACAGAATCTGAAACATTAAAATACCCTTATTTCATTAATCATTTTTATTCACTGCCTTTCAACATTGCTTTGTATTCTTTTCTAGTAATGTTTAATTTGGTTTTTATAGTTACCAAACAGTTTTCATGTGTAAAAATCTCTAGCAGTATTTTTTCTCGGTAGTTTGATAAATATTTGTTTTCTCCAATTTTATTCCAAGATAGTTTTCGGTAATTTTTATTAAAATAGTCAAGATTTTTTTCAGTTAAACTATCGCACATTGTATTAGAAATGGAATTGCAAAGGTTGTTTTTATCGAAGTAGAATATGAAATACATAGTCCTTTTTCTGTGAGCCTTGGGCAACATCATTTCTATGGTAGTATCGGTATAATAAATTTGGTTTTCGTAATTATAATGATGAATAAAAGCAGTTAGTTTTTCTTTTACTTCTTCTTTATTAGAACCATACATGTTTTGCCAAGAGGTGTCTTTTTGAGATTTTACTTGATTTGCCAATAAGAAGAAAACGATAATTGTAAGTATGTTTTTCACTGAAAGTAGTTTTTATTAGTGTAAAATATTGCTGCTTAGTTTTAATACTTTTTTCAAATATCTGTACTCCGAAACATTTTGCCAAGTGAAGAATCCAATAATTTTATGATTGCAAATCATTTACTCTAAGGACGGGATTACAAATCCCGACCAACTAGTTACAAATCCCGACCAACTGGGAAGCTCTTTTCTCATTTTTCCTGTTTTTTTTTGTTTTATACACTATCTACTTTGCATAATTGGCAACTCTTATACATGCTAAAAGTCTCCCTTCCAATGTTTTCCCGCCTCCAACCCTTTCCTCTAAAGCATAAAAAAAGCTAGTTAATACAAACTAGCTCCATCACAAAAATAGGAGAGTGTTATCCTCCCTATTTATATTTTCTCTAATGGCACGTTTAAAACAATTTTATTTCCATCATATACCACATTTTCTGTGGCGGCTTTGTAGCCCGCTGCTTCGAAAGTAATTGCAAGGGTTCCATTAGTTACATCAACAAAACCATATTTGCCATTGCTATCGGTGGTTGTACTAAGGTTGGTATCTTCAATTGAAACTTTTACGTTTTCAATAGGTGCACCCGCTACTTTATCGGTTACGATACCTTGAATATCAAAAATATCCCCTGATTCCTCACTTGCTGGCAATAAATAGAGCCTGTATTTGGCGTTTTCTATGATTAAATTAGCACCAATAAAAAATATTTAACATTAACTTAGACCAACCTTATTCACATAGTTATCCACAAACTCTCTATTGTCTCTCACTACGGCAAATATTCTTGCAAC
>Ga0114959_10000035_pt1 | contig 114616 bp, 119 predicted proteins | sample C_130625_EF_Meta_FD_87317 | JGI IMG/M metagenome (GOLD analysis project Ga0114959, IMG submission 87317) | Freshwater microbial communities from Lake Croche, Canada to study carbon cycling - C_130625_EF_MetaG | ecosystem: Environmental > Aquatic > Freshwater > Lake | place: Lake Croche...
ATTTAAAATAGTAATATTACTAATATTCGTAGCACCTGTTGATGAGATTGTTAAATTAGAATTTAAATTCACATTACCATTTAATGAAGTCAAACCAGTTGGATTAACAGTTAAATTAGAATTGAAAGTTACTGTTCCATTTGTAACATTTAATCCTCCTTTGATAGTTAAATTACTATTTAAATTAGTAGAAGTTCCAATACCAATATTACCATTATTAGAAATAAAAAAATGGGGAGAAATTGAAGAATTATTATTATTGGCATTTAGGATAATATTACAGGTTGCGTGAATAAAGAAATTATTTGTATAGGAAGAATTAATTGAAGATGAAATTGAACCACTACCACCAATACCAATAATAGCATTTGAAGATGCATTATTAATAAGATTAATATTTGTGTAGGAATTTGATGAAGAATTGCTTAAATTTAAAATATTTTCTTTATTAGCAATTGATAATAACATTCCATTATTATTAATAATCCCTATAAAATTAGATGTAGGGATTATAGGTGTCGCAGATGAATTTGGCAAATTATCTGATTTTATAAAACTCATTTTAATATTAATTAATTTAATAATAATAATAATAAATCGTATGTATAGGCACGAATAAAGAAATTAGTGCTCCTACGATTGATTCGATGTTAGGTATAATTAATAATAGTCATCAGACTGGTAATATAATAGACAATCAACGAGCATTAGCGGATAGTATAAAGAATTCAATGGAACGAAATGCTCAGAATATAGCATCAGTTGTTAATAGTGATGGTGATAAAATTATAAATGCACTTCAAAGAAATGATTCATTTGCTAATCAAAATTTAAATACAATTGGTTCATCACTTAAAGATATTATGCAACACGGATTTAATGCAGATTTAACTGCAATTGAAAGAACAGGTGCTGTCTGGAATTGCTGCAACTGATAGAAATGGAAATTTTTTATCATCGGCAATTGAAAGAAATGGTTCAATGAATATGAATACAACCGAACGAACTTCTGCTGCTAATGCGATTTCCGCAGAAAGAATTGGAGGACAATTAATGGCATTATCAGAAAAAAATAATCGTGAAATTATGGGGGGATTTAAGGAAAGCGCTGTTACGAATGAACGTAATTTTTGAGAAACTCGTTTATTCAATTCAACTCAAAATCAGGGACTTGAAAGAAAAATAGGTGAATATTATGTACAATCAGAAAAAAATTTTGGAAAAATAGAGAATGATTTATCAAGAGTTGAGAATAGTATCGGACGTTTAATTGATAATCATCATAATTCAGCAATGATGGAAATGTTAAAAATACATTCATCATTAGATAAATCAATTGCTAATAGTGAATTGAATATTACTAAGCAAAATGCAGATAATTATGCTAACATTCAAATTGAAGCTGCTAAGAATAAGATGGCATTAGAGAATAAGATAATATGCTTAATAAAATTGAAAAGACATATACAAAAGATAGTATTATTATAATTGGTGATTGGAGTATAGGTAAGCAAATGAAAAACTTTATTTCTACACCCAATCTATCATTAAAAAGAAAATTACTAGAACGTTTTAAGGTTTATAACATAGATGAATATAGAACTTCGTGTCTAAATTACAAGACAGAGGAATTAAGTAAAAACCTTTATCTACCAGATAAAAGAAATAAAGAGCGAAAGATGCATTCTATCCTAACATATAAAATGGAAAATAAACGGAATGGTTGTATCAATCGTGATAAAAATGGTTGTAAAAATATTCAAAAAGTTTTTAACTATTATATAGAATATGATGAACGACCAGAAAGATATAAGAGAGGAGTTGATTTACAAAAACTAAAAACCGCAATAGTGCCGTCAAATTGTAGTTAGTCGCTTAAATGCGATCATTTACACCGATAGAAAAGATGAATAACATAATTATTATATTTTTTATAATAGTTTTGTCTCATTTTTCTTTTCGGTTGGTGTAATTTTAATTTCAATTCAAATATAAATATCAATGAGAATAAAAATGGAAATGATAATAACAAAAATAATTTATTAGATGAATATTCAAAACTATTTGATTAAGTAATTAATCCCAATTTATTTTTTTACAAACCTTGGAAAAATCTTCTAAGATTTGAATATTGTCATTGAAGACAAATTCGTGAATACTATCTAAACAAATTAAATAATCAGTTTGTTTATTAACAAAGAACCTCCAAATATCAGGATACATAGTTTCATCTGTATATTTTTCCCAATTATTATTAAGTTCATCGACTGCATCACAATATCTCGAATATTCATAATCACAAGATGAGACCATCTTAATAAGATGATAAAATAAAATAATTAATATAAATCAATTTTTATTTAATTAAATAAAAAAATAACAAAAACTTATTTTCATAAGTCTTTGCTATTTATAAATTCTCATCTAATAATCAATCTTTCGACAGAGGAGGGAAAACTCATACAAGAGGAAAGGGAAATGATCACTAAACAGGAAATCGGGCATTGCGTCGAGACATGTCAGATATTCATATTGAATATGAACATAGTGTTTCCACTCATCACGATACATACATCCGTAAGTTTCGTTGATCTCATCGACGGCGTCACAATAACGAGAATATGCATAATCGCTGGTGGACATCTTTCTAGGATGGCAAAATAAAAATAATTAAAAAAGATCATTTTTTATAAATTTTCTTTAAAATTAATACAAATTAATTCTCATCTTCAATAGTTAGAATAGAACTTTTTTTATAAATAATTTCATTATTATCATTAATATTTTCAAATCTTGCAAGAGTAAATAAATAATCACTTAATCTATTTAGAAATACAAGACATTCCTTTGGAATATGAGGATATAAATCAATGATATTAACTAATTTTCTTTCACATCTTCTGCAAACAGCGCGAGCAATATGAATATTACCAGAAGGTAAGATAAAATTTTTAAGTTTAGGCATTTTTGAAGTTAAATCATCAATTTCTTTTTCAATTAATTTAAGAACAGTTTCATCAGCGTCAAAAAAATATTTATGTTTAGGATTTGCGATGATAGTATTAAAATCAAAAAGCCAAATTTGAATATCTTTTAAGATAATAGAACTTTTAATATCACCAATAAAACTATTTAATTCATCAATATCACCAATCAAATCAATTAAATTAGAACCCTTAGAAACTCTGGAACAATCATATAAAGATGTTGAACCCTTGTCTCCAGTTTTCGTATAAATTTTCATATCAATATCTTTTTAAGACATTTATTTTTTATATGAATTTCAATCTCAAAAAATGCCAAAAACTTAATTTTGACATTTATAAATCCCTATCTCACATTCACATCTTGGCAAGCTTCTCGAAATCCTCGTCGTCGATCTTGTATTTTGACTTCAAATCACTGAGGAGTTTGTCCTTGTTGTTCTTGCGAGAGTGCTTGAACCATTGCTTATTCATAATCTCCTTGCGGAACTCAAATTTGCAGAAATGCTTGAAGTTGCACTCACTCTTTCCACAGAGAGGACCGAAGAAGCAGGGAACGTGACGAACGCCTTCTGGATCGGTTTCATTGTGAATAGTCCTATCGAAATGCTCATCATAAATCTCCTTGACTTTCAAGCGATCATTCTTATCTTCGATATAATGCTTGAAGTCGCAGACATCACGAGTGCAAGTGCAGGAGTAATTGCAATTTTTGGACATAACTTTGACAGCTAGGTAATTATTACTTTTAAGAACAAAATCATTTTTATCAATATTAAGATAAAATTAATACAAATTCATTTTCAAATAAAATAAAAATTCAAAAATTTCTATAACTTAACAAGTTTTTCAAAATCTTCATAATCGATATTATACTTAGCTTTCAAATAATTGACAAGTTTATCTTTTTCATTTCTACGCGAGTATTTGAACCATTCCTTATTCATAATCTCTTTTCTAAATTCATAATTGCAGAAATGCTTGAAATTGCAACTACTATTCTTGCAAAAATAGCCGAAAAAACAGGGAACGTGGCGAACTCCAAATGGATCGGTTTCATTGTGAATAGTCCTATCAAAATTCTCATCATAAATCTCCTTGACTTTCAACCGATCATTCTTATCTTCGATATAATGCTTGAAGTCACAATTTTCACGAGTGCAAGTGCAGGAATAATTGCAATTCTTCGACATTCGATGTTCGATAATTAACTTTCTTAAAAAAGAAATCATTTTTTTGAAAAATTATAAATAATTATAAACAAATTCATTTAACTCTCAAAAATCAAAATGAAAAATGCCAAAAACTTTTCAATTTATGACATTTATAAATCCCTATCTCACATTCACATCTTGGCGAGCTTCTCCAAATCATCGTCGTCGATCTTGTACTTCGACTTCAAATCAGTGAGGAGCTTGTCCTTGTTGTTCTTGCGCGAGTGCTTGAACCACTGCTTATTCATAATCTCTTTACGAAACTCAAATTTGCAGAAATGCTTGAAATTGCATTCACTCTTTCCACAGAGTGGGCCATAGAAACAGGGAGTATGACGCACACCCTCAGGATCAGTTTCATTATGAACACTTCTGTCGAAATGCTCATCATAAATCTCCTTGAGTTTGATACGATCTTCCTTATCTTCGATATAATGCTTGAAATCGCAAGTCTCCCTGTTGCAGGTGCAAGAGAAATTACAATTCTTCGACATATCCTAATCGCTGTTGGATAAAAATAAATGAATAAATAAAAATCATTTTTAATTAATTTTAGAATTAAATAAAAACAAATTTATTTTTCAGGAGGATTTGGAACATAATAATCTAATAATAATGCTAATAAAGCACCAATTATTTGAGAAGAGATATAAATAATAAGCGCCATAAAACTTATTTCATTCTTGAAGAATTGCATAATACTAACACCTGGATTGAAATGACCACCAGAGATATTACCGAAGATATAAATAGCTGCTAAAAGACCAATAGGTATAGATATAGGTGCTAATTTAGTTCCGCCAGTTTTTAAAATAACTGAGAAGAAAATAAATGTTCCTATTATTTCTGCTAAAACGACTTTGAAATCCATTTATTATATGGATAGAAAATTTTTATTTCTTTAATAATTCCAATTGTTCATCTTCAGTTAATTTAGTTTTACCTGAATAAACATATGCCAATTTTTCATTTATGAGAATATTAGAAATACTTTCACAATTATCATTAATACCATCATTATTATCTTTATTATCATTTTTCTTATAAATATCAGCAAGAACTCTTCCGTATTTATCAAAATCATAACATTTGACATAGATATAATAGCAATTAGAATTTAATTCATTCTTAATTATTTTTTTAATATTTGTATTATCATACCCTTCAATCGTCTTACCAGTAATAATATTATAAACTCTCTTTTTTGCTTCAATGCCTAAATTTTTATTTTCCGCAATTTTACTCTTAGTTTCACAAGTATCAATATTAAATAAACGAATTACAATTTTATAATAATTATCTTTAAAATTAATAATTGCTTTAATTGTATCCCCGTCCGTAATATCAACAACTCTTGAAATACACTTTAAACCATCAAAAGAAAAATAAGGGGTGTTGAAATCATTTAAATTTTCCATAATAATAAGAATAATTGTCAAATCCTTAAATTGAATAATAATCATGAAATCTTTCAATTTTAGAAGCGTTTTTCACACTAGTATCAGTTACTAATCGATCACTTCTATAATTATTATAGACATTGACGTTATTTCCACTGCCACCACCACGACCACCTTTTCCATAATCATTCATATATGTATAATTACTTAAAATAAGATTAATATAATTTATGATATAATCATTTTGATTTGAAGGATTATTGGTGATTAATTGATCAGTAATATCAAAATTTTTAATTAAATCATCACTAATATTATTATAATTATTATTCATTTCAATTCTATTATTTATTTATATAATTAAAAGCACTAGCTAATTCTTGAATACTATTCGATGAAGTCTTAGTAATATCAATATAATTATTTTTTTTATTCGTATTATTCATAATATTATCATAACCATTCATTAAATCATTTGGAATAGTATTGAAATTATTATAGATATTAATATCACTTGAGGAAGAATTATCATTATTATTTGAAGAATAATTATTAAGTTTTAATACTAAATCTATATAATCTCTAATAATATTTTGCTTATTATTAGGGTCTTGTGTTATTAATTTCTTAGCATTTTTAAAAGCATCTATTAATTTCGAATTAACATCATTATTATTCATTTTACTATCTATAATAATAACATCTTTTTTTGTAGTGGTGTTAAATTTAATCCAGGACATATGAAATTATTGCTACTTCCATTCCCATTGCCACTAGAACTTGAAGATGATGAATTAAAATTAAGTTTAGTTCCTTTGGTGACATAATTATTAAGAGCAGTAGAAACTTTTTTAAGATCACTATCTGACAACCAATCATTCCATATGAGAACATAAGAAAATCCCCATTCACTATTATAAGATGCATTATTAGAAGAATTAAAATTTATAGATAATGCTTTTGATTTATTTGAATATTCTTTATCGAGATAAAGACCTTCATAATTATCATTAATAATAACATTATTAGTGGGATTAATGGAAGAATTAGTATTTTTAGCACAAGTAACAACCCAAGAATTTATAGCATCAGTAGAAGGAAATCCCTTAGATAATTCATAATTATCATACATAATAACTCCTTTATTATTTTTAAAATGACCGTGATAGAATAAATTATTATCATTATTTTCAGTTGATTGAATAATCATATTATTTGTATTAGGTTCAGTAGATAGATATTTAGTTATAGTGCAAATAGTAAATTTAGAACTAATAGAATTTTGGGGGAAAATTACATAACTATTTTTATTACCATAGATATATTTAGCATCATCGTGATATAAAATATTTTTCATTCTATCACTTGTTAAATCTTTTGTTTTATTTCCCATCATTTCAGGCAAAACTCCTTTCTTTTTATCATAATCACCTGCGTAATAACCTGCCCATAATGGAATACTAATATCTAAGAATGAATTCTTCTCATCATCATTCGCAAAAGTTTCACTTACACAAGAAGGAAGATTTCTTGGATAAATACCTTTATATAAAATTAAGTCATTTGTTGCAGGTTTAGATAAATATGAAATCATATTTGAATATATATTATTGAGACTTTCAGCAGATAATGCTGATTTAAAGATAAATAAATGAGATAATGCCCATTGACTATTTAAATTAACATTGACATTATTATTGATAGATAATTGTCCATTTCGAATTGCAGGAAAGATATTAACATTTCTATAAAAATTTCCAGATGGATAATTTTTAGAACCAATCATAATAGTTGTATTATCAGTATCATATGAAAAACAAGAAACAACCCATTCATTATTATAATTATTATTAGTACTTTTAAAAGTTGTTTCATTATTATAGACAATACCACTCCATTTATTATAATGACCAATTGAAATGCTTTTATTATCATTGGAATAAGTAAGAATGGAGTTTTGAAGATCCTTATTAGTTCCTATATATTTAGTAATAGAACAAATTGTATAAGATGAAGTTGTTATTATATTTGGGAAATTAATAAGACTATTATTATCACCATAAATGAATGGAATTTTCTGTCCATTAATAGTATCTTCAAAATAATAAACATTTTTAATATTGGGCATATTTAAATCATAGACGCTATTAGTTATGGAACGAACTTTTAGAACATTATTAATATTATGACATACGTCATATGCTCGATAAGCAGTTATAAAATTGGGAGATGAAATAATATCGCTCAATAATTGATTATTCATTTTAATATTCTATATTAATAAATTATTTGTATTTTATTTTTAATTATTTAGATATTTAGGAAAAGTGGAGAAAGCATTAACGCAATTTTTATAAATTTCTTTATCTACACCAGTAACACTTGAAAAAGTTGAAACACCTGTATTATTACCACTATTATTATTTGAATAATTAATTCTACAAGTATTAAATGCCTTACATAAATCAGTATTATAATTATCAGGATTGCATTTGCACCATAAATAAGATTGATCATCTTTATCAGTGCTTAATGGGTCTGGACCATTATTATCATAACTCTTTTTAAAAGATTGTTGTGATGGATCAGGCATTTTATCAACAAGAGAACAAATACTATTTCTATTTTTATTATAATTAATAATATCACTTGATGAGAATATTGGTTTCTTATTTGATAATTGATTATCGAGAGAAGCAATATTATTTAAAATTTTATCAATTGTTAATGTATTAAGTTCAGCATCACTATTTGGTTCTTTCTTAATTAAATTCTTTTTTAATAAATCAAGAATTTTTTGTTGATATTCATTTTGATTTTCAATATTAATATTAAATTTATTAATAAGTTTAGCAAAATCAGGATTATAATAAGTATCAGCAACTCTTTTATAATCTGGCAATCCTTGTGGTTCATATCGAACATTACATCTATTTTGTGTAGAATCTTGTATTTGAGAAGTAGTTGTAGTTGTTGTTTGAGATTGTTGTTGTGATAATTGTTGAGTTTTTAACCAATCTGCCCATTCTCTATTTTGTTTATCTATATTATCTGCATTCAAAATAGAAATTTTTTTATTACTAATAATATTTTTATCACCTGGTTTCAAAGCATTAAAATCATATAATAACTCAACGCCCGAATTTAAATAATAAATGAGAGCATCTGAAACATATTTCATACATAAATCACTCAAACAAATATCCCAAAGAAATATATATGAAAGAGCATAATTACTGAGATTAATATTCATACTATTATCTTTAAAATCATTTATAGAAAGAACATTTCCACCACCACCAACACCAGCATCTTGATTAACACCCATTGAAAGACCATTTATGATTACATTATTTGGAGCGGAATTTGCACAATTTTTAGCACAAGTAACAACCCAATTTTGCTTTCTTTCATCGTGTGTTGCATAATCATCCATAACATTATCATTATAATTTTCATTATTATTAGTTAAATATTTATTATAACAAACAATACCTCTTTTACCATTATTATGACCGTGAAACCATAAATTATTATTATTATCATTCGTTGAACTTTGAGTAGAAGAAGATCTTGAAGTTAAAATAGTATTTCTATTTTCACGAGTTGTATATCTAGTAATTGTACATAGAGTAAAGTTTTGAGGTATTGAATCAAATGTAATCTTTGATTCATATGTTCCTTGTAAATAATTTATATTTGATTGACCAACATATTTGGCATTTAAATTCAAAGTGCCATTTGGATTAAAATTTACATTTGTATTACCATTATTACCATTTATAACTGTAATTTTGTCACCATTAATAATTGATGCAAATTTATTTTTACTTGGATCAACTAAATTATATAATTTAGTTTTTGCATCATCTATTCCTATAGTATTGCCAGATATAGGGTGATATATTGCCACAGGAGGATATGCATTTATTACTGCTAATAAATTAATTAAATTATCATTGGTTAAAACAGATGGTGGTTCAGGAGGGAGTGGAGTTGCTGCTGCTGGTGCTGGTGCTGGTGCAGCAACGGCATTTTGTCTCGTATTTCTAGCTGCAATTTCTGCCAATTTTGCTCTTTCAGCATTATCTGCCGCTATTTTTGCATTATCTCTTGCATTAGTAGCAATTTGAGCATATGCATTTGCTCCTTTTTTAATTTCTGCATCAGAAATTTTTGCTGCTTCGCTTTCTGCATTATCAGATGCTATTTTTGCAGCATTAGCGGCAGTTCTTGCTAAATTTGCCGCATTAGTTATAATATCTATATTACTACCATCTATTATTGCTCGAAGTGTATTGAGGTATTGAGTTTCTGCTTCATTTTTCTTATCTAATGCAATTTTAGAAAAATCTTGTGCTCTTGTCTTAGCAGTATTATCGCTTACTAGTTGATTATCTGCTATTATTTGTGCAGCTGTTCGTTGTTGTGGTGGAGATGATGGACTACTCGAAGATGATGATGCAACAGATGAAGCAGAACTTAAACTCGCAGCATTTAAACTGGCAAGGGAATTATTATAACTAGAAATACTTTCAAATTTTTCAATCGTTAAATTATATTTGAAACCGAAATATAGAAATAATATTAATAATACTATAACAGCAATTATAATAAATAACTCTGACATTTTTCTATATAAATATATATGAAATAAAAAATTTAATTTTATATTTCGTTTATCTTTCAAATTAATAATTAAATATTATAATGATTATAAATAAGAATAATGGATGAAAGTAAGAGTTTTCAATTATTAGGTGATAATTTTGTACTTCCTGGAACACATCCTATTGATGATGATCAATTTAAAAGATTTAAAGATGCTTGTCATAAAGATGTTAAGGATATAGTTCAAAAAATCAGAGATAAAACAATGTATGTTTCATTTAAAGAATTTATAGAAAATTTTCAAATGAATATAGATAAAATAATCGTTAAATACAAAGAATTTAAATTAAAAGATAATAAAAGACCTATATATATTAAAATTAAAGATAGAGATCAAAATAAATCAAATTATTGGTTATTATTATATTTTATAAATTATCTACATGAAACATATCCAGAAATAAAAATTCAAGTTATTATGACAGATAAAATAAACTATGAACCAAGTGATAAAGAAATTTATTTAATAAAAGATAATATAATTCCATATCAAGATAATGATATAATTTTATTAATTGATGATTGTATATATACAGGACAACAAATCAAAAGAGAATTGCAAAAAATAAATAATGCATTTTTAAATTCAACAGAGGTAAATAATATCAATATTTTTATATTATGTTCATATATATCAGAATTATCAATACAAAATGAATTAAATAAAATTATAAATATATTACCAAATATTAAAAAATGTAAAAATGGAGGTACTGGCAAAAGAAAACCTGAAAATATAAATTTTTCTATAAATGGAGATAATACTTATATTGATATTCCAATAATTGAAGATTTTTTATCATTTGATGAATTATATTTATTAAATGAATATTATGGTGGTAATGAATATTCATTTAATAATGAAGAAGATGGATTTGAAAATGAAATAGAAGATGATGATGAAGATAAAAAAAATATATTTTCATTTGATGAAAGATTTTTAATATATTTTGATCATAAATTAGCAGATTATGTTTCAACAATTCCTATATTTTATAGCGGTGTTGTATTAAATGAGAAAAATAGAAAAATAATGAAATATAATTATTATAAGAAATATGCCAAATTTGAAAAAATAGATGGTGATGTTATACCTATATGCCAAAATTTTGAAACATTTTCTAATGATTTAGACGTTATAGAATTTATTCAAAATTGTATTGGTACTTATTCTGAAATAAAAACGATTAATATTAATTCTCCAAATTGCCCTTATCCACCTTATAAAAAAAGATAATTTTATTTAATTATTTTTATTTAAATTAAATAAATGACAAAAATATTTATTATATTACCAACACAATTATTTTATTCAAATAATTCAAATTTTAATGAAATGGATATTATTTATCTAATTGAAGAACCTTATTATTTTACATCAAAACCATTTCATAAACAAAAATTAATGTTGCATCGAGCTTCTATGAAATATTATTATGATTATTTAAATTCAAAATCAAATTTGAAAAATAAAATCAAATATATAGAATTTGATGAATTTTCTAAAATAAAAAAGAGAAAGGATGATGAGTTTCATATGTATGATCCGATAGATAATGAGATGATTGAAAAATATTCAAAATTGTTTAAAATAAAATTTCATAATTCACCGTCATTTTTAGAAACGAGAGAAGAATTAGAAGAATATCGAAATAAATTTACTAATAAGAAGAATTATTACCACGATCGAAGTTTTTATAGATGGCAAAGGAAGCGATTAAATCTTTTAATGGAAGATGATAAAACTCCTGTTGGTAATTCTTGGAGTTTTGATAAAGAAAATAGAAATAAATATGACAAGGATTATAAAGAAGATAAAATCAAGACTTATGATAATATTTATCTAAGAGAAGCGAGAAACTACATCAAAAAGAATTTCAACGATAATTTTGGAAATATTGATAATTTCTATTATCCAATAACATCGGAAGAAGTTGCAAATCATTTAAATAATTTTATTAAAAATCGTTTAGAGACATTTGGGAAATATCAGGATGGAATATCTCAAAAAGTTGTTTTTGGCAGTCATTCAGTTTTATCACCATTGTTAAATATAGGTTTAATAACTCCTGATATTATTATTAAAAAAGTTATTGAATATTATAAAAATCATAAATCATCATCATCATCATCATTATCATTAATAACAGTCGAGGCATTTATAAGACAATTGATAGGATGGCGAAGTTATGTAAGATTTATTTATATTTATCACGGAAAAGAAATGATGTCAATGAATTATTTAAATCATGCAAATAAAATCCCTGAAAACTGGTATGATAAAAATTCAAATACTGATTTAATAATAATTGATGATATGATTAAGAAAGTTCACGAATATGCTTATTTGCATCATATTGAGAGATTAATGATAATGGGGAATATTGGATTATTATTACAGATAAATCCCAAAGAATTATATGAATGGTTTATGATTTGTTTTATAGATGCTTATGAATGGGTTATGGTTGCTAATGTCTTCGGAATGTCCCAATATTCATTAGATACAAGTAATATAAGTATGATGACAAGACCTTATTTCTCATCATCTAATTATATAAAAAAGATGAGTGATTATAAAAATAAACAGATGTTTGATGTTTGGGATAAGTTATATTGGAATTTATTAAAAACACATCGAGAAAAATTTAAGAAAATTTATTCATTAGCTCCTCAAATTAAATTATTAGATAAAAGAAAATAATAATTAATAATTATGGATTTTAAAGATAAATTATTATTAGTAATATCAATTGCACCATTAATATTAGGATTTTCAATTGGTTTTTTCACAAAACCCAAAGATTGGTATTTTAATTTAAAGAAACCTTTATATAATCCCCCTAGTTATATTTTTGGTTTTGCTTGGTTTATTTTATATATCTTAATTGGTATTTCATATTATTATGGATTACGTGAACTTCCTTATGTTTTCTGGGTAATTCCAATCATTCATTTATTCATAAATTTGATATATTCGCCAATAATTTTCATATTTAGAAGATTATTAGAAAGTGCGTTCATCGTATCATTAACATTAATAACATTAATAATTGTTATGATATTATTTTATACATATGAAAGATATTTATCAGTTTATTTATTAATACCTTATTTATTATGGTTATTATTTGCTAATTATTTAGCTTGGTCTGTTTATTATTTAAATATGGATTTTAAATAAAAATAAAAAAAATAAATATTAATATTAAAGATAGTAAGTTGATATTATGAAAAGTAAGAGACGAAGTAGTTCATCAAACTCGCAAACATTAAAAAATGCACCAGCTAAAATTAAATATATCCAAACATTTAACATAGATATGAATAATAATAAAAATAATGATGAATATTTTGAATATTACTAAGTTTCAATTTTCTGTTTTCTAATTTATTTTTATATATATAAAAAAATGATTATATTTATATCAAAATCATTAAAAAATGAATTCTATGAAAGTTATAAGATTTTTAGGAGCTTGTGATTATCAGACCAGACATTTAGCAAAGAAACTAATCGAAGAAACGAGATATGTATCAAAAGATGATATGAATAAATATTTTAATATGAATATTAAAAATTTGAATGATGTCGTTGATAAAGATAGACCTATTTTCGTATGTATTCCATATTCTGCGAATGATTGGTTTTATTCACATTTTAAAAAAGTTATGAGGAGTGATTATCCGATGAGAGAGGTAATAATAATAAATTCTTACATTCTTAATAATAAATATTTGATGGATGATGATACAATTGTATTTATAGATGATTGTATTTATACTGGATTGAAAATCTCAAGTATGATTTCAAATTTGAGTAATGAAAATAATTTGAAATTGAACATCTTCATTCTTGCGCCCTTTATTTCGAACGAAGGAAGAATGAGATTAGAAATACCATTAAAGAATTTTAAAATAATATTTAATAAAGAAATTCAAACTATTCCAATGACAAATGATTATTTGAAAGATAAAGAAATAGAATTATTAAATTCTTATTATACAAATCTTTCAGAAGGAAGATTAAAATCAATTAATAATAAATTTGAAACATTCAATAATAAATATTTGATTTATTTCGAGGATAAAATAGAAGGTGGTGAAATATCAATCCCATTATTTTATAAGGGTGTTGTTCCTAATTCTTATAATAAGAGTTTATTCTGGGATGATGCAATCGTAATTCCAAGGGAGTTAGAAATCATTTCTTTGTTTAATTAAATATAAATATTTCTTTTATTTTTTTTTAATTATAATTAAAATAGAAATGCCAATTGAAAAAAATAAAATATTAAATCCTAAAACTGGTCGCTTAGTCCTGAAAACTTCTGCATTAGGAAAGAAGATATTAAAAGAAATGAATGATTTAAAAGAATTGAAAAAGAAATCTAAAAATAAAGAAATTAAACTTAAAGAGGGATATGAGATTATTAATGAAAAATTATATAAATTATGTAAAGATGGACAAATAAGAAATCCTAAGACTAATAGATGTATTAAGAATAAGGATAAGAATATTGATATTGATAATCAAAAAGAAATTGAAAAAGAAGATTATGAAGATGCAAAAGAAGAATTTGAGGAGGAAGAAGTTAAAATTAATTTAAATAATTTTTATACTTATTTCAATGAACCTTTAAATCATGAATTTAATAAATCAAACGTCGAAAAGTTTTTAGATGCTTGTGACGTTGAGACAAGACCAATTGCAAAAAAGATAATTGATAATACGAAACACGTAACATTTAAGGAAATGATAAAACTTTTAAATTTGAATTTGAAAGAATTGATAGATCTTTCAAGGAAAGATAGACCATTATTTATATATATAAATAAATCACAAGGATTAGAAAGTTCTAATTATTGGATTTATTTATATTTAAAAGATTTTTTAAATTTTTATAATCCAAATCAAGAAATAATAGTAATTACAAATAAAATTATTGATAATAGTAAATTAAAGAATGATGATATTATTGTTATGTTAGATAATATGAATGATATTGAAAAATTAATTAATAAAAATAATTTAAAATTACATATTTTTATTCTTGTATCATTCATATCAAAAAAAGATAAATATTTAATAAATAAATATAATGATAATGACAAGAATTTAAAAATAATTTTAAATTCTCATTATTCGTATATACCAAATATCAATGATTATTTAAATACAACAGAATTACAATTATTAATTAGTTATTATTCCTATTATAGTTCTTTAAATTCTCATTATGATATGAATTATGAATATTTTACAGGTAAATATTTAATATATTATGATCATAAATTGGGGGATACAAATACAACAATCCCATTATTTTATAGTGGAATAGTTCCAAATTCTTATAATAAGAAATTATTTAATGAAAATTTAGATATACCTGAAAACTTAGAAATAATACCATTATTACGAAATTGTGAAAATGTAAGAAATACTAGTAGATATAATCCTGAATGTCCTATATCTCCTTATAAAGATAATATTGATGATATTTTTGTTGAAAAGAAAGTAATTAATCCTAAAACAAAATCTAAATCTAATATATTATTAGACTTATGGAAAAAGATAAAATTTTAAATCCTAAAACTGGTCGAATGGTTCTAAAAACTTCTGCATTAGGAAAGAAGATTTTGAAAGAAATGAATGATTTAAAGAAGAAGGAAGTGAAACCAAAAATCAAAGAAGGATATGAGATAATCAATGGTAAATTATATAAGATATGTAAAGAAGGACAGATAAGAAATCCTAAGACAAATAGATGTATTAAAGAAGTCAAGAAAGAAGTTAAGAAGAAATCAAAGCCAACAAAACGATTTACGACTTATATGAAATATCCTTTAAATCACGAATTTAATAAAAAGAATGTCAAAAAGTTTTTAGAGGAATGTGATTATAAGACTAGACCATTGGCAAAAAAGATTATTGATAATACGATGCACGTTTCATTTGAAAAGATGATAAAATATTTAAATATGAATGTGAAAGATATGATTAATTCAATTAAGAAAGATAGACCTATATTTATTTATATAAATTTAAATGAAAAACAGAAATCTAATTATTGGATTTATTTATATTTAAAAGATTATATGAATTTCAAATATCCAAAGAGTAAAGTAATAATATTGACAGATAATAATTTAGAGGATCCTAGATTGAAAGATGATGATACGATTGTATTCATAGATGATTGTATTTACACAGGTTTGCAAATGTCAAATAATATAAGAATGTTAAATAATATAAATAATCATAAATTGAACATCTTTATCTTAGCATCATTTATTTCAATTTATGGACAAGAATTTTTATCATCTATAAAAAATTATAAAATAATATTCAATTCTCATTTGGTTTTCATTCCAACAATTAATGATTTTTTAAAAGATAATGAATTAGAAATATTAAGTAGTTATTATACTAATACAATTTATGATCATATATTCGAATATTTTCCATATAAACATTTAATTTATTTTGATCATAAATTAGCAGATAATGTTTCAACAATTCCATTATTCTATAGTGGAATAGTTCCAAATACTCATAATAAAGAATTATTTAATAATAATGATATTATAGATATACCAGATAATTTAGAAATAATACCTCTATTTAAAAATTGTGAAAATGTAAGAAATACAAATGAAATAACACCAGAATGTCCATCAACACCTTATAAAAAAATTAGTAATGAACAATTTATGAAAAAAATAAAAAAATTAAATGAAAAAAGAAAACCATTATCAAATCCTAATTTAATAAAGATAAATCAAGATAAAAAGAAAAAATTTAAATCATTATAATAATAATTTATTAGCTTTATCATTATTCAATTTAATTTTAATATCAAAATTCTTAATTCTTTCCAATCTTTCATATTCTTCTTTTTCTTCTTTTAATTTTTTTTCTTCAAAATATCTGATTTCTTTATTAGATAATTTTTTATTAAATTTTGAAAGTCTGTATTGTTCATAATCTTCGAGATTTTTAAAATTCTTAATAGAATTGCTTATTGTTTCTTCATCAACTAATCTTTGATTAGAATAAGCAATTTTATAATCAGTATAAACAAGATTATTATTCGTATTTTTCTCAGGACTTGTGCTATAATCATCTGGTTTTTTGCCTCCAATTTCAGTATAATTAATTGTCTTTGCTAGAATTAATGGTTCTGGTTCCTTATATTTGATTATTTCCTTAGTAATCTTAGGAGCAGGGACATTATTAATAAAAAGTTTATTAAAAGTTTGATTATTAAATTTAGTATTTTTAAATAAATTAGTTGTTGAATAATCTTCTCTTTCTTTAGAACTTTCTATCATACTATCACCATATCCAAAATCATTACATTCATCTTCAACTCTACACATATTAAAAGTCTTATTAAATTTTTGATTAAAACTTTCATCATTATCATCATTTCTATTATCAAAATCATTATTATTATCATTATTTAATTCATCATTTCTATTTTTGTGATTATTATTATTATCATAATTATTTTCTTCTTGAAATTGTTTTTTAAGTTCTATGAAAGTTTTGTTTGCGTTTCTATTCTTATATTCCAATGCCAAAAGTTTAAAACATTCAGTAACAAAATTGAAAACAATTTCATTACCTCCTTCTTTGTCTGGATGAGTTAGAAGAGCAGTCTCTTTATAAGCATCTTTCAATTCATTCCAAGTATAATTTTTACTAATTTCAAAAACTTCCAATGGATTTAAGGAAGAAAAATCAATATCTGAAAAATCAAAAGATTGATTTTTTTTAATAATCGCTTTGTAATACTGTTGATATGTGTATTTCCTTTTTGAACTATTATTATTACCCATAATTATTATATTATAAATATAATAATAGTTCAAATTTTAAATCAACAGTAATAAACTATTCATAATTAGTGTAGTCTTCCTCGTAGAAGAGGACTTCACCAATCATAGACAGTTGTTTCTTGAGTTCAAGTCTCAACTTCTCGATCTCTTCCTTGTCTTCTTTCTCATCCTTGTCGGCATTGTAGCAGTAATTTCCAATTTCATAATCGTGAAACTCGTCATAATCATCATAATGATCATAATAATCGTAATCATAATCATCGTATTCGCGATCATCATAATTCGTATCACAATCACCATCATAATCATCTTCGGCATTAATTTGAACAGGAAGTTCGCAACAGTCCACCATTACTTGGATATATATCTTTATTATAAATTTATATCATATTTTTTTTTACTTACTTTTAATAGATTACAAATTTATTATGTCTACTAAAAGTGCAAGAAATTTATTACTAGGAACGACTTATGAAGAATTCTTAAAAACAAAAGTTTCACAAACAATATTAGAAAAAATAGAAAGAGTTCCAAGATTAATGGCTAGTGATACACACGAAAAATTACAAAGATCAATTGATAAATATAGAGAAATAAATGATGTTTTTGAAAATAATAAAATGATTTTAAATAATGTTAAAGAAAAATTATCAAAATTAATTATTGAAGATTTAGAATCAAAAACAACAAATGATATTTATTATGATTATTGCAAAGGTGGTTCAGTTGGATGGAATAGATTATTGGAAAGACATTATAAAAGTGGATTAATGACTGATTATGAAAAATCAGCAATTCAAGACACATCAATGAATTTATATAATTATATAAAAATTAAAAATAGTTCAATTTCTTTTAAAAATATTATAGATCAAATAAAAAGTTTATTAGAAAGTAAGATAATAGAATTAAATGAAGATTTACATATAAATGATATAAAATTATCATTGGAAAAGAGAGAATATTATTTATTTACTCTTTTTACTATTAATATAAATATTATCAAAGAAGATGGAGAAACAATGAAATATGAATTATTAAATGTATTTTTATATAATAATTTTGAAGAATTAGTTAATTTAAGTAATTTAAAAGATGATAAAGATTATTTGAATGTTTATGGATTATATATCTTTAACTACTTAGTAAAAAATGCAAGAAAACCTGTTAGAAATGATTATGATGTTTATAATGTAAGAGAAGAAATTTTTAATAAATATATATTAATAGATAAAAAATTAGATGTTTTAGAAGCAGAATTCATAGATAATAATAAAATAAAAATATTATATTTAATAATAAAATTTTATAAAGAAAGTTTTGGGATTAGTGGAAAATTATATGATAAATATTTAATAAAAAATATTAAGAAACAAATTTTTGATCAAACAGATTATATAAAAATATTTGATAATATTTTAAGATATTTTTTAATAGAAAAATTTAGACCTTATATTAATTCAATAATAAAGAGAATAAATAAAGAATTGAAGGATTTAGAATTACCTTTATTATTCGTAGTTGGTGGCGATGCATGTAGAAGATATAGAAATGATTTATCAAAAACAGAAGATATAGATACAAAATTATATTTGAAACCCAGAGAGGAATATATAAAAGAATTGAGAAATGATTATTATGATAAAAATTTTGAAAATGTTAAAAGAGATTTAGATTGGGAATTAAAACAAAAATTAGGAAGAAAATATACATATGATTTAATAGAAAATGAAGAATATTTATTAGAAATTGAAAGAAAAATTGCAAAAGATTTTAGTGTAGAATATGATAGGAGATTTAAAAGAGAAATTGAAGAAATTGTTAAAAATAATTTCAATCAAGTTGAAGAGATAATAGTTAGAAATGTAAATGAATTAATTGCTTATTTAATAGTCAATCGAGATGAAATAATAAAAATAGATGAATTACAATTATATTTAAGAGAAAAAGGTTATGACAATGATTTTATTAGTTTTGATGGTGATGGTAATCTCATTTATACATATTATGATATTTTAGAAAATATAAGACATCAATTAAGATATAATTTAAATAATGAAAAATCTACTTATTTTAGATTCAGACACACATTCTCATCTGTTTTTCCTGTTGATTTATATGCAAGTGATTTTGAAATTGATGTTCATTATAGTATTGATAAAATGAGAGAGAATGATATTGAAGAAGTTGAAAAAAATTTATATACTGATGAAGAATTAACATTTAATATGGCATATTTAGATATATCAGTTGATACTTTTGAAAGAGATTTAAGTTTAATACCATTGAAAAAAGAATATTTATTATCAAATAATTTAGAAGTTTCAAGATTACTATTTTTAATAAATGATTTAATTAAAACTTATAATAATGACGAAAGTTCAATTATGAGAATGATTAATGGGAAAAGTAAGAAAGATTATTTACGATATTTAAATTTGGTGAAAATTTATAAAGCATATTTATTCACAGAAAAGAAAAATAGATTAGAAGAAACAAAATTCGAAGATTTTGAATTTTTTAAGAGTTTACCAAATGAACAAGATAAACAATTAATTTTATCTTCTCAAAATAATAATAGAATTGAAAGACAAAAATTAGATATTATGGGAGATAGAGTATTAAATCTTAATTCTAGAATAATATCATATAGAGATTTTTTAATAAAAGATTATAAAATAAAAAGAGAGAAAAATAAAGAAAGAGTTGTTTTCAAATTTGATTTAATAAATTTAAATAAAAATGCACCACTTCCTCCAACTCAATCACAAAGAACTTCTGCTAGAAAAACTAAGAAAGGGGGTAAATTTCCATCATCAAGTTCAATAATGACCATTCAACCATCAAGACATTCAAGACATTATTCTAGTCATAATATTAAGAATAATAAAATGACAAAGATGAGACAAATGAGAAGAAAATTAGAAATAATAAAACAAAGAGAAACAATGATGGAAAAGGAAGAAGAAAAAGAATTTAAAGAATTATCTTTATCAGATGATTTTAAAAAATTAAATAGATTATTTAACACCGAATTATCCAAAGATGAGAATAAACTTAAAAATTTATTAACATCAATTAAATTTTGATATTAATAATAAAAATGAAAAATCGCTCCTAGAAGGGCTCGAACCTTCGACCTAACGGTTAACAGCCGTTCGCTCTAACCAACTGAGCTATAGAAGCTTGATTATAATTATAATATTATCCTTATATCAATTTTTTTTATTAATAATAAAAGTAAAAAATAAAAAAAATGAAATTTTTAAATTTCTAATTTTATTATTGCATTTACGTTGATGTCTTCTACTATTTTCAATCAATTGAAGGAAATTCGAGCTGCTTATAGCATCTTGAAACTAGCTGGAATTGAACAGAGTGGGATTATCTTTGGTGGAATGGTGAGGGATGAGATTATTGCGACCCATAATAAATCATTGTTTGATGATCACATAAAATCAGACAGAGATTTGTATTCGAAGTTCTGGGATAGATCATTTCATCCTGAGTCAATCAATCGAATGAAAGTTCCTAATGATATGGACATCTATTTCAGGGATAGAAATGACGCGCAAAAATTCATCGATCAAGACATTCAAAATTTCATCAAGATGTACAATGGGAATGTTTCGGTTAGGAGTGTTAGGAATCCGAGAGCACTTTTCTATAGTGCAGGAAATTCTTGCACTCATAAAAAGATTACTATCGTCATGAGACTTGGGAAAACCATTTCATTTAGGGGGCATCGAATTCAATTGAATATTGATTGCATCATCAACAATGAGGTCGATTATCCTTATGAACCACCATTTGGAGCTTCTGATTTCACTTGCAATTTATTTGTGATGGTCAAGAATTCGTCGTCGCAATATGACATCCGTTTATCGAACAACACAGGGACGCCACTTGATACTCTCGATTTTTTCAGCAAGAAGAAATTGGAGTTAAAGATCATCGATGAGATGTTGCACGGCAGAGTTGAGTTTGTTAGAAACATCATTTCGAGAAATGCGGAATACATCAATGGATTTCGAATTATGAAGATGATTATGAAGAGGGAGTATAAAATCACAAACGTTCTATTTCGCGATGTTGAAAAAACAGAAGAAATAATGAAAGAGAATGAGGAAACTTCTTCGACGTGTGATATTTGCATGAGCGAAATTGATTTCAAAGATGATGAAGAGTTGTTTGAGATCCTCACGAATAAACATCATAAGAATATTATGCACAAAAAATGTTTCATTGATTATTTCGAGAGAGAAATTATGAGGAGATATGTAAATACCGAGACGAACGAGATTGAATGCAGATGCAGTCGTCGAAACTCTTTCAACTTCAAGGATAGTTACAAACACTCATTCCTCTACAAAAGAGTAATTGAGTAGTTTCAATGACTTTCATATAAATTGCAAAATTAATTTTTTGTAATTTATAATTATTAAAAGTTATTAAAAAAAACATCGTGATGCATTTTTTCTAAATTCATTTGAAAATTTTGTTTATCAAGAATAGAATTAATATTAGAATTTTCATAAAAATAGATAAAACAATTATAAAACATTGTTAGAAAATCTCTTAATTCTTTAAAATTTTTATCTTTTCTTCTAATTTTTTTAAAGAAATCTTTTAATGAATTTTTATTAATATATTTAAATATATCATCATTATCATCAAATTTAAAATAATATTTTAATCCATTTGATATTTTTAGATAATTTTCAATGATTATATATATATTTGCAATGAAAAATTTATAAATATTATTTTTAACTATTTGAGAAGATATAGATGATAATTTATTTCTTATATAATTACAATTTTTTATTTTATTAATAATTTTTGATCCAATATCACAATCAATATTTTCACTACTTAGTTCCATAACAATTCGAATAATATTATTTTTAAGTTTTGTATAATCACTTTTATAAGTTGGATTATCAATTGTTCTTTTAAATTCATCAAAAATATTCAAATGATTTCTTAAATAATAATTATATAATTTTGAAATATGACAATAATATTTTCTAACTTTATCAATATTTCTTTCTCTTCTCATTAAGTTTCTATAAATATTGTCAATTTTGTGAATAATTTCTATAATAGTAATTTTATTACTTGAATGATTATAATAAATATTAATAATTTTCAATGTTTCATCATTTAATCTTATTTTAATATTATGTTTTGATGGATCGATTTCTGAAACTAATCGAATAATATAATCAATTTTATTAACTAATTTTTCAATTACAAATAAACAATATTCATCATCTATTGCTTTAACTTTGCGATCATATTCAGCTTCTAATTCACCTTCTTTATTTTCACTTAAAATAATATCTTGAATTATTGTATCTTCACTTACATCAGTTCTATATTCAATATATAATTTATCGTTCAATAAAACAGGTTGTCTATAATATTTAAGTTGTAGTTGTTTAATATTTGCTCTTAAACTTAGTAATTCATTACTTACTATACCATATCTATTATATTTATTTAAAACTTGAAATAATTTATGATAAAAATACATATAATTATAATAATTTTCTTGAAATTTAATTATAATTTTTTTATTATTATAGATATGATCATAACAATAAAAAATATCATATAATTTATATAATTTTAAGATAAAACTATAATTAAATGTTGCTATATTTGCTTGTATATTGTCATTAATACATTTATCAATTTTATGAATAAAACTTATATAAAATTTAATATTTTTAATTTTAATTAATTTTTTTTCAAATATTTCTTCAATGTCTTTTATAGGTAATTTATCATTAATTATGAACAGAGATTTCCCTTCGTGTTTTGTAAATAATGATTTTATTATTTTTTGTAAGACTTTATCATAATTTTTTTTAAATTTATTTGATATAAAATAAAAAATAAATATATATTTTGTTATTGTTAAATAATACTTATAGATATATTTTTTATCTTCTAAATTATTAAAAAGCACATATTCATCTTTATTATATTCATAGTTATGAATATCAAAAAACGGTTCAAATATATGAAAATTTAATAAATTAATAATATTTAAATATATATCGCGATAATTATCAATTGTTATTCTCAAATCACTATCACTAACTACCATAATTTCAGGATCATTTAAATTTATTTCTTCTTTACTTCTAGACCAACTAGACCCACTAGAACTATCAGAACTTTGCGAATTAATTACAATCGTTTCTTGTTTGCGATTATATGATAATCTTTGTCTCTTTTTCTTTTTGTCAGAAGAACCACCAGCGACAGCAACAGGAGGAACATTATTTTTATATAAAAATAATTGATTTTTAGAACTGAACATAGTATCTACATTTTCACAAAAAATAGATCTTATGGCAGATAATTGATCACCTGATATAAATAGACAATCTGATAAATTATTTGGTTTAGTTTTATTATAATTGGAACAAAATAATCCTTGCCCCCAATCACCTGCCTTTTTAAGATCTAATAAAATATCAACAATTTTATCAATATTATCATCAGTATATATATTAGTAGGTTTTGGAGTAGAATTAATATATGAAATAAATAAATAAATAATTAAAATAGATAATATATTATTTTGAGTTGATATTTGTGTATTTAATAAATTATCAAGTTCATTATTATTAACTAATGAATTTTGATGAATTCCAGAAGTTCTTTTTTTCTTATAATCTAATATTTTTTGTATTACTTGTTTTAATTTTGCGATTTCATTAAATGACTGTTTATAATATAGATATATTTTACCATTTTTATAAACTAAATATCCATCATAACTAAGATATGTAACTCCTGCTATTTTCTTTGCTTGTGTTTTTTTTTTCTGTTTTATTTTAAATTCTCTTTCAGGCGAAGCTGTTGCAATATTAGTTAAATCATTTGCAACGGCAGTAGTGCTAGGAACTATATATTTTTCAATATATTTTTTAAAATCATTAATATTATGTTGATTAATATTTTTTAATTCAATACAAGGATGATAAGTCATATTAGGGTTTGCAAGATCAAATTCAAAAGGATATATATGAAAATTTAATTTATTATTTGTTATTGTTCTAACCGCTTTTAATGAATCATCAAAATTATGAGGTGTATGTGTATAATTAAAATTTTCATCTATAATATTTTTATATAGTTGATATGAAACATCGTCTGGGATTGTGAGTGTTGTCGATGGGTGAGGATCAAAAGCATTTTCAAAAGGTTCTAATTTTTTCCCCATTTTATCATAAAAAAGTTCCGTTGATTTATCTTTATCTGCTGCACTTTTATTTTTACCTTTTTTATTTTTCTTTCCACCATCAGGTTTTATAATTTTTGATAATAATTTACCTAAAATTAAAGTAGTATCTATAATTGTAGATTTATCAGTTGGATCATCAATTTCAGGTTTTGCAGGAGGAGCAGGAATTGGTTGTTTATAAATAGTTGTTATACCAAAAAAAATATGTATAAATTTAATTAATTCAGGTAATTCATTAAATTTATAAGTTAAAAATTGGTGTTGTGAAAAATTAATTATAAAAGAACTAGTTGCGCCATTAAATAAAGTTGAAAAAAAATCCTTATCCTTAACTTCATTTACTATTTTATTTTCAAAACTAAAACCCTTTTTTTCTTTGAATAAATCTTTAAAATATGCATTTTTTGCATTATTTGCTGCTGTTGTAGGAGGATATAAAGTATCAATTTTAGAATTAAATTTTTCGAGAATATATCTATAAACTATATGTCCTTTTGGTTTCCCAAAATCGTGATTAGAATCATATAAATATAATAATCGTAATAATTCTTTTCCTTCATCGATAATATCGCCTCCAAATCTAATAAATTTAGAAATATTAGGACATAAAACATTTATAATATTATGAATTTTATCAAAATTAAAATATTTTTTACCTCCCATAACCATTTCACTTTGTGGAGAACTAACAATCATATCTGATACTGAAACTGGTGATGGTTCATCATCACTATATATAATTTCATCATTTGAAAAAAACTCTTCATAAGTATTAAAAAAATAATTATTTATATTAAAATCGTCATTAATATTATCTAATATTTTATCATAAGTATAATCTATATTATTAATTAATTTAAATTCAGGTTCTTCAATTTTCATACAATCATCAAAAATCTCATCAAATGCGATCGAAACATCATTTATATCACAATCAGTAAATAAAGCTATATCTTCTGACATTATTTATTTACTATATAAAAATAAATTAAAAACCAATATCCCCAACATCGCCAAAACTATCCCCAACATCTGTATCTCCATAAGTATCGCCAACATCAACATTTACATCACCATAATCAATATTTTCAACACTATTATCAATAAAATAATTTTCTTGAATTATTGTTGTATGATCATAGAAACCTGGATAATAATAATCAGGATAAAATCCATAATTATATGAATAATATGGATGAACCATTAAACTACCAAATAATAAATGTGTAAATCCCATTCCAGCACCCCATCCTAGACCACTATAAAAATTAGACCAAAATCCACCTGAATTCTGGCTTTGATTTTGATTTTGATTTTGATTTTGATTTTGATTTTGATTTTGATTACTAATATTCATCAATTGCATATGTTGTAGCATTTGCATTTGTTTAATATCATTAATTTTTTGATTTTGATTATCTCTATCCATAATTTCTATTTTTGTTTTTAATTCACTAATAATTAGATCATTGTCATTTTTTGTAGTTACTATTGTTTGTAATTGTCTTTTAATCTCAGGTGCTAGTTCATTATTTTTATCCGATTGAATAGTTTCTTTTGCAATCTTTCTTAATTGTAATGGCTTCAAATCAACTTTTTCAGGAAGATCTTTTTTTTCTTCAATTTTTTCAGCATCTTCATCATCTTGAAAAATAATTTCAACATTTTTATTAGATGCAGATAATTGTTTAATGAGATCAGGATTTTTGAAAAAGGCTGAACGCTTAATAGTTATTTTAACACTATTTCCATTACCACCTTTCTTAATTTTATTATAATCTGCAAATGTAATATATTTAGATTTGAGATAAATAATATTATTATTTTTATCGAGAGTACATAAATTTATCAAAAAACCATCAGGATTTTTATCCCCATCAATGTCCAATTCTTCAATAAGTTTAAAAGTTAAATATTTCATCTATTTTATAAAAATAAATTATTTAGATAATCATAAAATTTATTTATATTAACATTATTGAAATAATTATTTTTATGAAAATAACTATTGGCACTTATGATAATATTAGGTATTAATTTTTTATTAACATCAAATACATGAAGACGAAATGAATTCATATTTGAAATTAAATATTTATCAAGATTATTATTTTTATTTGATTTTAATTTATAAATATTAGCACTTAATAAATTTTCCTTAGTTATATAATTATTTTTATGATAAATTATTTTTTTATTTTTGAAATCAAATTCAACTTTTCGAACAAGAATTCCATCAGGTATTTTATCTCCACTAACATCTAAGTCATCGATAAAGAAATAAAATTTTTTCATTTTATTTAAAATTGATATTTCTAATATAATAAATTAAAATAAAATGAATGAAGATATTTATGAAATAATAAGAAATTATTTATATGATTACGAGAAGGAATATGAATTAGTTAGTTGGATAAATATTAATAATATTAATTGGTCTAATCTATCAAGAAATCCTCGAGCAATTCGATTATTAAGAAAAAATAAACATAAAATTGATTATGAGAATTTATGTTTGAATAATAGTGATGATGCAATTTCCCTTCTTCTCGAAAATTTTGATAAAATTAGATGGTCAATCCTTTCCTTAAATACAAATCCAAAAGTAATTTCAATCTTAGCTGAGAACCCAGAAAAGATTAATTGGTATTTCTTATCATCTAATCCGTCTGCTATAGAACTTCTTCTTTCTAATATTGAAAAGATTGATTGGTATAGATTTTCAAAAAATACACATCCAAAAGCTATTTCATTATTAAATGAAAACCTAGAATTAATTAATTGGATTTTATTATCAGGTAATAAGAATGCAATTTCTATTTTAGAAAGAAATTATGAAAATATTGATTGGGATGCATTATCATATAATTCAAATGCATTAGATCTCTTAGAAAGGAATATGGAAAGAATTAATTGGGATTATTTTTCAGCAAATACTAATCCAAGAGCTATTTCATTATTAGATGAAAATCAAGAAAAGATTAATTGGTATTATTTATCATCGAATAAGAATGCTATGAGAATAATAAAAAAAAATCTTGATAAAATTAATTTCTATTCTCTTTGTTTGAATAAAAATCCAGAAACAATTGAAATAATAAGAAATAATTTAGATAAAATAATTATTAAAGAAGAATTATTAAATAATGATGGAATATTTGAAAAAAAAGAATTGAATGATGAATTAAAAAAAGAAATTGATTTAAAAATGAAAACTTTCATAAAATTTATTTCTTATTATTATTAGTGATGAAATTAAGTGTTTTATTTATAAATATTTGATTATTTTTATAAATTCTTCTATTTATAAAACATTTGCTAAGATAATAATTGATATATTTTGTATAAAATTCGCTTTTCGTAATATCCAATTTAGAGAAAGTTAGAGGAGATATTAATTTAGGTAATAAATAAATAGATAGATATAAATTATAAACATCATCAAATATTCTTGAATTATCTTTGAAAAGAGGTAAGATTGTTTTATAAGATGTATCAAATTCAAGAATACAACATTTATAAAAATAATTATCGATTGAAATAAAATCTTGATTAAATAATACAATCATTTCTTCTTTTTTCATAAATAAAATAATTATACGAATATCATTTTTTTATTTTAATGTTTCGACTGGTAAATAATCGCAACAAATACAAGGAACATATCCATTATAACCTAATCTTTTTAATGTATAAATACGATGATTACCATCAGCAATATAAAAACTTCTTTCATTATTTGCAACATCCGCTTCGGCATCGACATGAACAGGAAATAATTTTTCCCCACCATTATTAATAATATTAAAAATTTCTACGGCAGTATTAATAACTTGAGATGCATAGACGTAATCTTGACATTGTTGAACACAGAAATTAGGGTTTTCACATAAAACAGAAGATTTACAAGTCAAATTTTTACATTTTTGAATTATTGGATATTTATCAAGATTATCATCTGGAATTTTTAAATTTTCATCATTCATAATATCGGCATTTATATCATATTCTCTAAATCGAGTTGTTATTTGAAATTCATTAATATGAAAAAAACATAAGAAAATAGCATTAACGTGATTAATATCTCTTGTTGTACTCATATATCCTCTATCACATTTTGCAAATTCATCAATAAAATGCGTAAAATCATAATTTTCATCAGGTAATTTAAATAAATTTTCATAATTATGTTGGTCTAATTGAAAATTAACATTATGTTTATGACCAATTGGAATTTTTATGATAAAACGATTACCACCTTTTCTAGTCATACTTCTAGTCATACTTCTAGTATTCAAATTCATATTCAAATTAAATTTAAAATTTTTACTATCATAATTATATATATAATCTAATCTTTTTCTAAAAATATCCAATATTCTTTTAATTTTACCTTTATTAACTATTTTATATTGTGTAAGTTTTATCTGGTCTATTCCTTGATCTTTAATAACTTCTTTCTTATTAAAAATAAAATTATTTTGTTTTTTATTTACAAAAATTGCAATATTATTATCATATAAAAGAACACCATATAAATTATCAAAACTTAATTTATTTTTTTCATTAATACTATCTATTTGTAGAACTTCTTCTTCAACATCTTCTTTAACTACAGGTAATCCTCTTTGACTTGCATTATGTTTCTTTCTTCCTGAATTACTCAAAGACATTCTATTTATTTATTTATTTTTTATTTAAGAAGCATCATAATTCTAAATAATTTTTTCATTTTCTCAATATCTCTTTTGAGATTTTCAATATTTTCTTGTTTCATTCTATCATTTTGAATGAGATGATCAACATTCATTTTCAATCTCTCATTTTCCATTTCGTGTTTTTCAAGATTTTCGCAAATATAATTCAAATCATCTTCAATAATACTAAGATTTTCTTTAATTTCATAATAAGCATTTATAAAATCATAAATAGTATTTTCGAGCTTTTCTATTTCCATCAAAAAAATGGCAATAATAATAAGAATATTAATTTAATCCTTAAATTAAAAATCATTATCGAATAGTAAAGATGAAATTATCGGGAAATAATTGTTTAACGAAGAAGAGAGCGATTTGACATTCAATTCCGCATTCTTTAATATGAGAATACCAGACTTCATTAAATTCATTCATTTTTGGATGTCTCATATTTCTAATAATGATATTATTCTCATAATGAAATTTTGTAGTTTCTCTTAAACCATTCGAAAGTTGTTTATAAATATAATTTTTAGTTTTCTCACTTTCAATTCTATATCGATGGTGTAGCATACTAAGTGCGAATTCATACCAAACATTATTTTGAACAAATTTATGTTCTCTAAATGCAATTCCATAATTATTTTTAATTAATTCATTCTTAATTAAATCTTCAATAGAATTTTCAAATAATTCAAGTTTATTATCATAAGAACAAATAAAATCATATTTCTTCAATTCCTTAAATTCCTGAGGCATCGCTTTCAAATGTTTAGTTGCCATCGAACTCTCATTCAAATCATTGCCAGTAATCTTATTATCAAAAATAGCAATCCAATCACTATTTTTCAATTTTTCCATCATTTCCATATTATTTGTATAATAATAACAATTATATCTCTTAGAAGGAACAGGTGGAATTAAATAAGATTTATTATTAGTACTTCCATAGAAATATGTAACAAATGCCAAATTTAATTGATTATTATCATATTTAATCTCTTTATTATTCAAATCATCTTTCTTATTATTATTCAAATTATTATTATCCATAATAGTAATCATTTAAATTTCATATAAATATAATTCTTTATATATATATATATTTTCAAAAAAGACAAAAACTAATTATCTTTTAATTCGAATAGAACTTTTTGCCTTTGTCCAAGTTTGATGATTGATATAAGAACGATGGTTCTCTTGTCTTTCATCAGTCCCTGCATACATCTGCCTCATCTTTCCTTTAATTTGTCCAGATGAATAATCAGGTAATCTACTTTTAAAATTGTCATAATTCTCTCTGACAAACTTCTCCTGATTTTGAACATACTTACTATCACCACCTCCCATTATGATTTTATATGAAATTAAGAATAATAAAAAAAATCAATTTTTATTTTTTCTTTTCAAGTTCTTCTAAGAAAGAGAGGTCAATGTAATTAATTTCATCAATCTCAATTATTTCTATCTTTGGTTTATAATTATAAAAATTATTATTATAAATCAAAGTAGTATAAATGAAATCCATATCATCGTCTCCAATTTCAATCATCTTTATGATAATTATGAATGATAATTAATATTCATTTTTTAAATAAAAATTGATTATTATTATACAAATTTAAAATTATTATAATTAAAAAAAAATGAAGATTGAAGAAATTGAGATTACTCAATTGATCTTAAATGGAATTAATGTTAGAAAAACACAAATAAATGAAATAGAGCAATTATCAAAGAGTATTACTGAAAATGGTCTAATAAATCCTATAACTGTCAAATTGATTGAAGATGATGATAGAAATAAAGGTAAGTACGAGATTATTGCAGGTAAGAGAAGATTTCTAGCAATGAAAGAATTACATAAGAAATCAATTCCTTGTCATATCATAACTATCGATAATAAGACAGCAAAAGAAATGAGTTTAATTGAGAATTTACAGAAAAATAATCTTTCAAATTGTGATAAAGTTCTTTCAATTGCTAAATTATATGAAAATGAAACTGATTATGATAAGATTAAGGCACTTACAAAGATTTCAAAAGCAACTATTAAGAAATATATTGAAATTAAGAACTTGCCATTTGAAGTTCTCACAAAATTAGATGAGAAGGGCAAGAATAAAATTAATATTCCTATCGCACTAGCACTTTCAAAAATAGAAACAGAAATTGATCATATCGAATTATTAGATAAACTTCAAAATTTAAAATCAAAAGATAAAATTGAATTGATTAAAAGATTTACTATGATGAATACAGATGATATTGATGAATTAGATGAACTAATTCAAGAATTTGAAGATAATGATGAAGGAACAGATAAATATAAGAAACCTTATGTATTTGATACAAAAGAACAAAAGAATTTAATCATTCCAGAAGATCTATATGAAGAAGTTGTAGAATTAATAAAATCGAAAACTATTTAAGACGATAATGATAAGAATATTTTAATGATTTCTTTTTTTTATTATGAATGGTTTAATAATAAAAATATTAGAAAACACTGGTTTAATCAAAATAATAATAATGATAAATATTTAAGTGAAAAATATGGAGATCTTATTGATAATAATAATAATGATAATTATGAAAAAAAAGAAATTATTCAAATTCTTATTTATGATCAATTAACGAGACATTATTATAGAAATGGTTATAATAAACATATCATAACTTATTTTAATAGAAAGGCGCTTGAGATTGTTGAGAGAAATAATAATAGTGATTTTATAAGTAAATTGAATAATGAGGAATGGATGTTTTATATGTTAGTTTATAGACATACAAATATCAAAGAACATTTAATTTATGTTATGAAGGAGATATGGCGTAAGATGCCATTAATTCCATCTAAGAATTTTATTAGGGCTACTTATGATAGAGCAGTTTTTAAGGAGAATTTAGATAAATATGAGAAGACAAATGAAGATTTGATTGAGTTTGATAAATCTATTTTGGAAAATAATAGTTCTTTATATATCATAAATAATAAACAATTGAATATTGGAAGATTTGAGAATATTGAAGATGATATTATTATTGTCAGTTTGTCAGGTGGAGTTGATTCAATTGTTTGTTTATATAACATTCAATATTTATATTCAAAAACTAAGAGAATTGTAGCAATTCATATTAATTATAATAATAGGAAAGAGACATCAGAAGAAGTTAAATATTTGAGATGTATTTGTAATATCTTAAATGTAGAGTTGTATGTGAGAAAGATAGATGAGATTAATAGAAATCTATGTATGGTCAATGATTTAAGGGATGTTTATGAGGATTATACGAAAAAGGTTAGATATAATTCTTATAAAATTTTCAAAGAAAATCCAACAGTGATATTAGGACATAATAAAGATGATTGTTTTGAAAACATTCTTACAAATATCGCTTACAGTAATAAATATGAGAATTTAAGAGGAATTGAATATAAAACAGTTATTGATAATATAACATTCATAAGACCATTAATAGAAGTTCCTAAGAGTGAGATTTATAAATTTGCAAACATACACAATCTTCCTTATTTGAGGAATAGCACTCCAAATTGGTGTCAGAGAGGTAAGATCAGATATGAGATATTGCCAGCATTAGAAAAATGGGATATGAGAATAATAGATGGTTTATTTAATTTGAGTGATATTTTAAAGAATTATAATCAATTATTGGAGATTACATTAGATAATTTTAAGGATAATGATAATGGTAATATAAATAAATTAAATTTATCAAAGTTGTATTGGAAATATGGGATTTTTAAGATTTATAAAATTTTCATATCAAATAAATCATTAAAGTCATTGATTGAAAGATTAGAAAATTGGAAGAATAAATATGATAAGATTGATGTAAATAAGAAAACAGTAATAATAATTAAAAAGGATATTGAAATTATTTTAATAAAAAGATTAAATAATAATTATGAATATTTTTTCAATAATAAAAAATTGATATAATATTATTCATAATAATTAATTATTAATAATCACAATGAAGAAGATTGATAGCATTCATAATAAGACAAAGATTATTCAACAAGAAGAATTGCCTTATAATAATACTAATGTCTTATTGAAAGAAGATGATTTGAAAAACTTTTTTAATAATAATGGATTGAATGATATTACTTATAATAATATTAATTTATATAGAACAGCATTTATTCATAAATCTTATTGTACTATGAAGAATACTGATTTTAAGACAAGTAATTTAAATTGTCCAAGTGATTGTATGCCTCTTCAAGATATGTCATATGAGAGATTGGAATTCTTAGGAGATGCCATTTTGAATATGATTGTTGCCAATTATTTATATTTTCGTTTTCCAGATCAAAATGAAGGATTTCTATCTAAAATAAGAACTAGAATTGTAAATGGTAAGATGTTAGGATATTTATCAAATGAAATAGGATTTTCAAAATTTGCTATAATTTCTAAACAAGTGGAGGAAGCAAATGGAAGAAATAATTATAAAATTATGGAAGACATATTTGAAGCGTTTATTGGTGCTTTATATACAGATTTTCAAACGAAGGATGATAAAATTAATCTTCCATCACATATAAAATTAGAACCATTAACAGGTGCTGGATATTACATTGCGGAAAGATGGATTATTTACATCATTGAAAATTATATTGATTTTAGTGAATTGATTATTCAAAAGACTAATTATAAAGATATGTTAGTTGTGTATATGCAACATAATTTGCAAGATACGCCCAAATTCTGTGAATTGAGTATAATTACGAAGGATAGTATGAAGGTTTTCAATTATTGTGTTAAAAACAGAATGAATGATATTATAGCAACTGCAACAGGAATATCAAAAAGAGATGCTGAAAATAATGTAAGCAAAGAAGCACTGATTTATTATGGTGAAATAAAAATAAATTAATAATATAGAAAAATGAATGAATTAAATGTGAGAAACTTAGAACCATCTATATTAAATTCAGTAATTGATATTATGAATAATGTTGATAAAGATAGTATGCATCAAATAATGATGGAAGATCGAGAAAGTATTAGAGATTTAATACAATTATTAATTCATCATTCTCACAAACCAGTAACAAGAGATGAATATGACTGCTCACAAGATAAATTAGATGAAATCAATGAATTATTAATTGATATTCGTGAATCATTATATCGAATTGAAAATCAATTATAATTTTTTATTTTTTCTTTTCATTTCTTAATTTAAATTAAGAATGAATATATAAAAAGTTAATAAAAATTATTTATATATATAAATATGGATTACAAAAGAATAGAAATTAAATCATTAGGAATTGGATTATTGGACATTTCTAATTTAGATTTAACTAATGATAATAATAATCAAATTCAAACATATTTAGCAGTTGGACAAAAAGAACCTAATACTAACTCATTAGATATTAAACATAATTTAATAGTTTCAGAAAATGCAATTGGAATTAATACAACTAGAAGTAATGTTAATTTTGATAATGTAAATCGTTTAATAGTAAATGGGAATATTAAATGCACAGGTTCAATAATAGCAGATAATATAATTCTTGATAGTCCAAATTTAGATTTCTTAAATAGTAATAAAGAAAATTTTAATCAAATCTTAAATAGAATTTCATCTCATTTATTATTTTATAATGTAAAAGATTATTTAGAAAATAATATTTATACAAATTTTAATGTTGTTATAGGAAATGAGGATTATGCAAATAATAATACCAATTCTTTTAAAATTTCTCGCTACGCCAATAATAATTTCAGTAATATTCAATTTGCTATTGAAAATACTGATGTTACTAATAATAATCAAATGACTAAACTTTCAATGGGAATTATTGGCAATCATCCAAATTCTCCTGCACATATCATAACATCATCTGGAATGCCTTTTCATTTTAATATAAGTAAAAATGTGAATGAAATAAATGATATTTATAATAATCGTTCAATTCCAATCTATTCAACTAATAATTATCCATCATTAACAATAGATACAAATAATTCTGTTTTAGTTAATTTAGATAAATTAGATAATAATTTAAATTATATTAAATTTGAAGTTAATAATCAAAATTTAACTGTTAATTCGACTATTAGCATAAGACCTTCTTTATATGTAAATGGTGTTTTATATGTAAATACTATTCTAATAAATGATTATATAACTAATCAACCAGCAAATTTAGATAGTTTATATGTAAGAAAGGGAAGTGCAGGAGGATTATCAATAAATGCAAATCAGATTTATGGAGGTGAATTTAATAAAGTTCAATTTAAATTTAATTCAAATGTTAATATTGGTGATAATATTAATAATAATTTAAATTTAAATGTTTATGGAAATATTCAAAATACAAATGAAATTAATACAAGTTCTTTAAATACAAATAATTTGAGAGTTAGAAATAATCTTATAATTGATGGTTTAGATGGAGGAACAACTCAATTTAAGAACGATTGTCATTTCATAGGAACTAATTATTTTTCAAATATAAATGTTAGAATTGGAACAATAGATACTCTAACAGTAACTGATAAATTATATTATCAAGGAATATTATTATCAATAACACCAAATACAACTATAATTACAAATCCGCAAGTAATTAGAGATCAAGTTATTGATAATTCTTTAATATTAGGAGGTCAAATTTCTGAAATCACAGATACATCTTATGGAAGTGAAATTTTAAATATTTATAAATATAAGGAGGGACAAATTGGAAAATTTGAAATTTATTTAAATAATTATGGTTCGAAGTCTTACATAGGTCATAATGAATTACCTATGTTAAATAATTTAAAAGATGATAGTCTTATAATATTTACTGAGAATGATATAAATTGGAATAATATCTATTTTTATTCAGGTAAGCGAAAAGATGACTTAAATTCTTTAATACCTAATTTGGCAATTATGGAAAATAATAAAATAGGAATTAATACAAATAAACCAGAAAAAACATTAGATATTAATGGAGATATTATTTCATCAAATTATTTTATCAGAAAAGATAATAATCAAATTTATAAATGTTCATTACCATTTAATTATAATAATTTTATAAATTTAAATAATTTGAATATTAATTTTAATGAAATTGATATTGATTTTAATAATACTAATTTAAAAAAATTAAATGTAAAAGGTGGTATAAATTCTTTTAATGGGTATTATGAGAATAATAAGGAATTAATAACTATTAAAAAAGTTGATAATGAAAATTCAATAATTGAAAATAATTTAGGAATAAACATTTCTCTAACAAATTCTCAAATAACTCTTCCATTACAAATAAGAAATAATAATACAAATAATAATAAAATAAATAATAGCGTTTTAACATTTTATAAATCAAAAGATAATTCAAGTTATTCAGGTATTGAATTTTGTGATGATGTAACTAACTCATCAACAGTTCATAATAATAAATGGTATATTTATAAAAATCATATTACAGATGATATTAGTTTTGTTGGACCTCTTAAAATAGGTTATATGAACAATTCATATAATCCTCAAAAGTCTTGTATGAATATTTATTATAGTAAGAATGATAAATATTATATTGATATTAATAGTCATTATAATTATAAGACGGATATAGATTATGCAAATAAGAAGGAAACTGTTAGAATAAATGGGAGCGTTAAGATAAATGGAGATTTGGATATTGATGGTTCTGTGAATATAACTGGAAATTATAAATTCAATGATAATAATATCTTATTTTCTCCAAACCCAGTTCAATCAATTATTAATAAGATTTATTCATTAGGTGATAATGTTTATTATTTTGATACAATTTTATCTCCAAATCATCCAAAGAAGATTTCTTTCAATAATAAAATAACTTCTTCTGATATTTATTCAAATATTATTTTTGATACAAATTCAGCAACGAGTGCGATTGATACAATTAATACAACTAATAATTTAAGAGTTTCTTATTCTAATTATCAAATAGTTCAATCTTCTCCCAATCTCATTAATCAACAACTATTATTAAATAATTTTATTTTAGCATCTAATGTCTCAAATGCAGTCATAAATTCATATTCACAAAAAAATAATCAAATAACAAGAAATTCAATTAATAATTATTTATTAGCATCAAATTTATATAATAATTCATCTACAACGTTCAATAATTATCTCTCAATAGCAAGTAATAATTATAATTATGATATTAATACAAGTAATCGCGTTTCATCAACGTCATCATCTTTTTCATCTATTACTTCTAATTTGAATAGTAATATTAAAAATTTAAATTCATTAAATTTGAATATAAAAACAGGAATTCAAAATTATAATAATGATATTACTTTTATCTATGAAAATTCTAATGTTTATTATAAATATTCAACAATTTTAGATGATTTGACAGTTATTAATAATGATTTGAATAATACTAATTTTTATTTATATAATCATAATGATAATAAAACAAATCAAGAATTATTTCCTTTGAGTAATAGTATTTATTCAAATACAAGTAATTTAAAATTAAGTTCGTCAAATTTGAATAATATAGCAAAAGATATTTATATAAATTTGAGTAATATTAATAATACTATAAATAATTATTATTTAAAATCATTTATTTATTCCAATAATGCTTATTCAAGTAATCAATTATCAATAAATTCATATTTTAATATTATTAATAATTATAGTTCTTTGAGTAATGTTATAGATGTCAAAAATATCATAAATTGTGCAAATAGCAATCGATCAATTTCAACTAATATTTATAGTATTACATCCAATTTTAATAATTCATTAGGAAATTTTAAAACAGTTATTCAAAATTGTTCTAATTTGTCTTACGATGATTATAAAAAAACATCCAATAATTCAAATATTAATTCTTATTACAATTCATTCATAAATAATCCAAATCAATTATCAAATTTATTAATAAATAATAATAAAAATGCATATAATAATTATATAACAACTAGTAATATTTATAATAATTTATTAGATAGTTATAAATCATTCTATTATGATAATAATTATTATCAAATATTATTTAATAATTCGATGAATATGAATATTAATGATAATGAAATTAATAAAAATATTTATTCAACATCGAGAATAATAAGTTCAATTAATACTAATTTAAATACTTATTTATCAACATCATCAAATAATTATATAACTTCAAGTAATATAGATAATTTAGTATCAAGTTTTAATTTAGACACAGGTGAAACATTATCATATTATAAAAATAAGAGTGATATTGGCGTAGGTATTAGTAAAGTAATAACATTTATAAATAGTGAAAGTAATGTCTTCAATACTTATTATTCTAATTTGAATTTATTAGAAACTAATTATTCATTTATAAATAATTATCATAATTATCAAAAATTAGTAATTCAAAATAATTTCTGCATAGATTTATTAAAAGATATTAAAACCGATATTAATAATATTAATACTAATAATTCTGGTATTGATGATAAAAATTCACAAGATTTATCGATATTATTAGAATTGGTTTTGCATATCACAAATAAATATATAAATTTTATTAATAATAGTTATGATTTTGCAGCACTTGTTTCAAATTTGGCACAAGAAATAAATGATGACATCTCTATTTTTACAACAACAGCATTAACTGAAATACCATTATTATTATTAGTAATTAATTATTCAAATACTATTTTATATGAATGTTGGAAAATAATTTCACAAGGAATAGTTAATTTTGCGAGTTTATCATATTCAATTAATTCTTTAATCGGTTCTATGCCATCTCCCACATCTTTAATAACTAATCCAGATGGTCAAAATACAGATGTATTAATTATTGGAAATAATATCAAATATTATCCTAATAATTCTATTTTCATAGGACACTTTAATGATAATTCAAGATGGTTAGATAATTCTTTGGCAAATGATAATGGAATTATTGATAATTATAAATCTTTATTATATTTATACAATTATAATTATGATAGTGTCGTTTGTAGTTTTAATAGCAGAGCATTGAAATTTATATCAACTCCTGGTGTCACCTCATTAAAAACATCATCTGCGATTGATATAAATTTAATTGATTCAACTCAAAAAACATATGAACAATCATTGATTGATAGTGTTTCTTTAAAATTATCTCATATTTATAAAAGAACTGATTTAAATACTATTAATTCAAGTGAAAATAAATCATTAGTTGAATTAGTAAGGAGAGGTAATGATGCAAAACCTTATTTCAGTTGTTATACGACAAATGATAATAATAATATAATTAATATTGGTTCAAGAACTAATTTTTATGATCCTATTACTTATGATTGTATTGATGAAAATGTCGTTATGCATATAAATGAAGAAACATCTAAATATTCATTAAAAATAACGAATAATAGTGATAATCCATTATTAGTAGGTTTTAGAAATAATCAAATTAATAAATATAAATGGGATTTTAAGATAGATAATGATTTTGGATTTAATTTTAGTAATTTAAATATTTTAAATATAACTCCAAATGGATTATCCATAAATTCAACTGATACAAATAATTCATCATTATTCATAAATAGTTATGATAATTCAAGCTGTGCATTAAAAATTAAAAATAATTATTTAAATTCATATTCAATCACAAGTAATAGAGAAGTTAATGTTTATAATTCTTTTGATGTTAATTATACAAATGAAGGAATTGTTTATAATAAGAAAGATAATTTTTTAACTGATTATGAACCTATTTTAAAAAATTTCATAATAAATAAGAATATTAATATCACAAATAATATCATAGGAACATTAAGCAATGTTAAAATTAATTATGATAATATAAATAGTTCTAGTTTAAATAATAATTTCAAATTTTATTCAAATGTCAATAATTCTTCAAATGTGATTGATTTAATGCCAATTATTAATACAAATGATACTAATTTAATTTTTACAAATAATCATTATAAATATTATCTATTTAATGATCAATATGGTGGAGATGGAATTAATATTTATTATAAAACTCCATATGATGTTGCATATTTTATGTCATCAATACAAGCAGATAATGATGGAAATGATAATACTTTTAGAATTAAAACAACAATAAAATATCCAAATCTTGATTATAATTCGGCCAATTATACAACAACAACAATTAATAATATAATTATTAATAATGGTACTACAACTTATAATATTACAAATATCGTTGAATATTATAAATATTATACATTTACTATTCCTACTTTAGATGTAAGATTATCAAATTATTCTTATGATTTATTCAGAACAAATAATAAGGTTCCTTTGAATTTATATAATGATATTAGTAATCCAAATAATTTAATAACAAATACAAACACTTTAAATAATGGAAATCAAATTTGTTTAAGTAATGTCTTTAATTATTTAAAATCAAGTAGTGATATAACATCGACTGTTAATAGAACTTTTCAGGAAGAAAAATTAATAAATTATCCAATAACAATTCTTAATAAGATTTATTACCTACCTATTTATATCTCAATTATAGATACTTATCCAATAATTACAAATAATAACAATAATCTTGAAATTGGTTTTATAAATAATTCAATTAAAAAACCATCAATAACTCAATTAAATATTTATAATAATTCTCATAAAATTTATAGTTATACTGATAATTATGAAATTTATTTCAATGATGATAAATTATTAAATATTGATCCAAAGGGAACATTAACAACATCTGGGAACATTCTAACAAATGATATTTATTTAAAAGGTAATATTTATAGTCCTGATGGAAAATCATTATTTGATAATGTCATATCTATTTTAAATAATACAAATATTAATTTAGAATTTAAGACAGAGAAGAATATAATATTAAATCCATCAAAAGATAATAATGTCATAAGAAATAAAAAATATGGTGTTTATATAAACGCTACAGAAACTAATAGCGAATATAATAATTTATTTCAAATTAATAATTTCAGCGATAATGATAATTTATTAACATTAAATTCAAAAACACAAAATTCATTTATTCATTTTATTACAAGATCACAACAACAACAAACAACAACAACAAGTTCGACAAATTGTATATATCGTTTTGGAACTCAGGATGACAACTTTGGAATATGGAGAAAAAAAAATTATTCATCTAAATACGATCCTAATTATTTCATAGATACAGCAATAAGTGATTCAATAAGTAATTATGATGAGATTTTAAAATTATCAAAAAATTTAACAAATCAAAATCAATATGTATTATATATAAGTGGATTAACTGCAACATTATCAGATAGAAGATTAAAGAAAGATATTAAAAGAATTGATAATGCTCTTGATAAAATCTGCAAATTAGAAGGTATAACTTATAAATTTTTGAATGATAATAATGATAATAATAATGAGAATAATAATACAGGATTAATAGCACAGGATGTTTTAGAGGTATTGCCACAGGCAGTAGTAGAAGATGATAAAGGATTTTATAGCATTGCTTATCCTAATATGCTTGGTTTAGTAGTAGAGGCAATTAAAGAATTAAGAAAAGAATTAAATGAATTAAAAAAAAATAAAATTTAAAAATAATTATTCCTTAGAAATTGATTTTGGATTAATTCCTAAATTTCTTAAAATCGTATTATAAGTTTTATTATTAAATTTTGCTCCACCACTTTCAATTTCATTGATAAAATTTCTGGGCAATGATGAATTAATCTTTTTTGTGAGTTGTTCTTGTGTTAAATTAAGAGCAGAACGTGCTTTTTTAATAATATCAATTTGTTCTTGTGTATATTTCGTAATAGGAACAATATCATCATCATCTAAATTATTTTTATTATCAATATGAACATTCGTATTTGATTTTTGAGTTGAATAAGAATTGCTAGATTTTGTCTTTTTTAGAACAACTGGTTCGAAATCTTGAAAGTTCTTAAAACCAGCATTATTAAATTGCTTCATTTTTCTAATAATAATATTTTTAAAAATAATAATCAATTTTTTTATAAAAAAAAATGATTTTTGAAATTAAAATAATTATTATATAAAAATTAAAGAAATGAATACTAATGAGAAGTTCTATGAAGATGATAATGGTGTTTATTTCAAAACTGATTATTTGTCTCAATGGCATGAAGCTTCTATGGTAATTGATAATATCACTTATAATTGCTGTGAGCAATATATGATGCATCAAAAGGCAGTTTATTTCAAAGATTATGAAAGTGCAGAAGAAATTTTAAAAACTACAAATCCAAAAATTCAAAAGAGTTTGGGGCGATTGGTTAAAAATTTTGATGAGAATAAGTGGAATGAGTTATGTGAATCTGTTGTTTATAGAGGAAATTATGCAAAATTCACTCAAAATTTAGATTTGAAGCAATTGTTATTAGCTACAAATGAAAAAATAATTGTCGAATGTTCTCCTTATGATGATATTTGGGGAAATGGACATAATATCACTGACACTCTTAGAATTCCACCGGAAGAATGGAAGGGGACAAATAAGCTAGGGAAAGCATTGATGCTTGTAAGAAAGAATATTCGATAAATAACTATTGATTTCTTTTTTGTTTTTATTTATAATTATTATGAATGACGAAATGCCAATTGTTAGTGATTATGAGAATTCCTCTAAAAAATCATTTGATGAGAATAAGTGGTTAGATTTATATAAATCATTCATTTATAACACCAACTATGCAAAAAAGATTGTCGTCGAATACGAATAAAAGGTTTTTATATGAAATACAAAAAATTCTTTTTGTATTTTTATATTCATAAAATTAAAATCCAATATAATTTACCATCATGTCTCTTATTAAATTTGATTTGAAATTTATTTTTTTGGTATTTGATAGTAATCATAGGTAATACATAATCAAATATAATATCATATTCATATTTATAGAAATATTTATGGACATTCTCAGAAATATAATTAATAATATCAATATTATTATCTGTATCACAACTTATTAAATCTTCAGGTGATAATCTAACGTAATAAGTTATATTATTCTTATTATTTCTAATAATATAATAATTTTCTAATTTACTATAAAAATTACAAAGATAATTACAGATTTTATCCATAATTTATTTATTTACTTATTTTCAAATAAATTTAATTTCATTTTTTTATTTTATAATTAAATAATAATAAAGATGCAGATATTCGTGAAAACGCTTACAGGAAAAACCATAACATTAGAAGTCGAGAGTTCAGACACTATTGATATGATAAAAACAAAAATTCAAGATAAAGAAGGAATTCCACCAGATCAGCAACGACTTATTTTTGCTGGGAAACAATTAGAAGATGGGCGAACATTAGCGGATTATAATATTCAAAAAGAATCAACTCTTCATTTAGTTCTTCGTTTAAGAGGCGGCAACTGATTTCTTATGTTCATTCCACGCCTCAACTGCTTTTCGGAGTTTATCCTTGGGTGCTAAATCTTGAACCTTGTATTCCCCCATTCTTTCGCGAATGAAAATATTATAAGCAGAAAGAGGTTTCTTTTCTTTTTCTACATCAGTATCAGAAGCATCACCTGATTTTCTACATTTCTTATTAGCACACGCACTTTTTAGATGTTTAACAAGGTCATTAACGGTATAATCAGTTTTATCGACATCAAGAGATTTTGTGAATTTATCGAGAACATTTTTTACATCCATTTTTCTATTACTTATATTTGGATATTATATATCTTGTGTTTATATCATTTTTAAATTTAGATATAATTAGAAGAAATGGATTTTAAATGATTAAGACTATCGTGAATTTTTCTATCAACAACATTATTAACTCTTATGAATAATGATGGATTTAATAAATCACCTGAACTTTTTTCTTGTTTAATGAAATTTAATTTAGAAGCAATTCTTTCCATTCCTTTATTATTCTCACTTGTCATAAATGATATATATTCAAATTCTGGGGGACATATCAAAATTGCATAACTTATGAGCAATGAACCATATGATTTACCATTATAATTTTTATCAACAATAATTTCTTGAATATAGAAAGATTCAATATTTTCTTCATTATTATCAATTTTAAATTTTCTTGCTATACAAAACATAATACCGACTAATTTTCTATTTTCGAAAATTCCATAAATTTTATTTTTTATAATAAAATCATCAACTAATTCATTACAATCTTGATTACTAATATCTTCTTTCATATAATTAATTTTAAAATCCTGATATAAAGGATAAATATTAGGAGCATCTCGTTCAATTAACAATCTTATTTTAACATCTTTCGAATGATATTTAAGACTGTTCAATATCAATAATCCTAATCTCTTTTTTTCTTCTAATGCTTCTTTTTCATTTTCAATTGTAAAATTAGTTTGATATAAAGAATATAATTTATCTAATTCTTTATCATTATTAAAATTGTCTTTAATGAAATTAATATAATCATCAAAATCTTTGAATTCATATCTTCTAAGAACTTTCTTATATAAAGGCATAATTCCAGTCATTTTAATTTGCAATTTTAATTTTTTCTCCCAAGTTTCAAAATCTTTAAATTCCTTTAAATTTTTATTTAAAATTTTACAAACAAACATTTTATTATTCTATTTTTTTTAATTTATAATAATTTATTTCAATTTTTATTATAAATGAATAATGAGAATTTATCAATAACAACAAACTCATTCAAAATTTATAATAGTGAGATTAGAAATAATGAAAATGACAATAATGAAATTGATTATAATTCATTATTTTCTTTTATTATCAATAATAATAATAATAATAATAATAATGAATTACAAAAAGAAAATTTAAAATTAAAAAAAATTATAAATGATTTATTTTCAATGGTAAAAGAATTTAATGATAAGATTGAAAATTTGAAAAAAGAATTTTCATAAATAAATCTTTTTTTTTCAATTTCATCTTTTTAATTCTTCTCTTATCTTTTCCAAATAATAACATCTTATTGGATATTTCATTCTAGGAAAGGTATGCCATAATTGACAATTTTTTGTTTTCAATAATATATCACGAGAAATCTCACAGACTTTAAATTTTTCTAATGCTATTTCATACATAACATTATGTTTATTTTCATCCCATTCTTTAATTTGTTCTGTATTTAAATGAACAAGTTTTCTATTTTTTCTTGCAATTTTTCCATCTCCTAGACCAATTTCATTATTACTTTCAATTGTAAATTTTAAACCTTCTTCTCTATTTGCTAAACTGATTTTTGCTCCTTGAAAAGCGTGTTCAATTGTTCTATAAGTATAATTATTATATTTAAATTCATAAATATGAAAATTGGATAAATATCTTCTAAAATTTTTGATTTTATTTAATTCTTCATATTCATCCTGATTATTTATAAATTCATTCTTATTATCTCCAATTTTACAATCCTTAGAACTAGAAAAGAATATTAACTTATCTTCCATTTATTTTTTAAATAATATTAATAATAAAAAATAAATTTCATTTTTTTAAATAAATGACAAAAAATAACTCTCATTCTTTGTCATTAATATAAATCTCATCGCAGAAATCAGCACAGGTCGTTCCAGTCCTTCATTCCGAACAATGAAATCTCCTCAATCTCATTTTTAATCTTTTCCTTCTTGGTAATTGCTTTCCATTCCTTGTTGAACTTCTTGGTTAAAATCTTCCGTCCGTCGTGATTAATCCCATGCTTGAATCCACAGTCTTTTTCAAAACAGCGGATGCCATGTTTGCAGGGAACCTTACGCGAAGGGTCGGCTTCTTCCTTGAAGTCAGCAATTTCAGGAGTTTCATTGATGATTCTCAGCAGCAACTGACGCTCCTCAATGGGGCGATGATGCTTATGAGAGCAATTAGCGAGAGCACAGAACGAATTAAACTTGCAGAAAACTTCGACAGGCATAACAGTGGGTGATCGTATATACGCAGATATAGGATAATTCTAATTTAACTCTCAATAATCAGTTTTTAATGATTTTCTTGAAAATTAATACAAATTTATTTTTATATAAAAAATTATATAAAAAATTATCGAATAATAATAATTGTTGAAATGAATAAGAATGATTTAATTAATAGTATTAGTTATTATTATTTACAAAAAGGATTATTATGTAAGAATATTAATAAATTACCAAAGAAGAAGTTATTAGAAATTTATAATGAAAATAATATTGAATTTATTTCAAATGAGAGATTAAAAGAATTGACATTAGAAACAGAACAATTCAATTATTTGAAAGATATTATTTATTGTAATTATATTAAATACGAGAATGTTCCAAAAGAAGTTATTATGACTATTAATTCAAATACAACTTTAGATGAATTAAATGAAATTATTAAGAGATTTGATTTGAAATATGAAGATAATTTTAATAATTTAAAAGAACTAACATTAAATTTATATAAAATCTATAATAATTATTGTAATAAATCGAATATTAACGTTAAAAACAATTTTGATTGTATCTCCTTACCAGTTCTATTAAAATCATTTAAAGAAATCATACATACTCCTTAAATAATTTTATGAATTTTTGAGAAGATGTTTTAATATCAATGATTGGTTTAGGATAATCAACTTGATAATCAGATTTTTTTTCCCAGTTCAGAATAATTTTATTTGGAACTGATTTTAATTCTGGAACCCATTTTTTAATATAAATACAATCTTTATCATATCTCTTCATTTGTAGAGTTGGGGAGAAGATACGAAAATAAGGTTGAGCGTCAGTTCCTGTTGATGCACACCATTGCCAACCTCCATTATTTGAAGAAGGATCATAATCAACTAAGTGAGTAGCAAAATAATGTTCTCCCTTCTTCCAATCAATTAATAAATTTTTCACTAAGAATGATGCAACGACCATTCGATTGCGATTATGCATCCATCCGCAACTATTTAATTGTCTCATAGCTGCATCAATTAAAGGAAAACCAGTCATACCATTCTTCCATTTTTGAAATAAATTATTATTATTATCCCAAGTAATATTATCATATTTCTTTAAAAATGCTGAACCAAAAATATAAGGGAAATAGAAAGTTATATTTGCATAGAAATCATGCCATATCAATTCTCTAATAATTCCGTGTTTTAATGGGAGTTGATAATAGATTTCGCGAATACTCAAACAACCAAATTTAATATAAGCGCTCAATTTAGTTGTTTTATCTAAATATGGATAATCTCTTTCTTCATCATAATTTTTAAAATAACCATCTTTAACTTTTTTTAAAATGATTAGAGCGTTTTTTCTACCTCCATTAACTAAAATATTAGAATTATATTCAGGTTTTAGAGAATTTATTTCTTTTGTTGATAAAGAACCATCATCTCTTATAAAATTAATTTTCTTTAAATCAATATTATTTAATAATGCACTAGGTTTTTTGAGAATATATTTATTATAAAATGGTGTAAATTTAACATAAGGTGTTTTATCATCTTTGACAATTTCGCCAATATTTAATAAGGTATAATCTTCATAAGAAATTAGATTAACCCCATTCTTAGAACACCATTTCTTTATTTCATTATCTCTCTTAATTGCGTAAGGTGTATAATCTTTATTGAAGGCAATGGAAGAGAATTTATATTTATGAAATAATTTTTCAATAACATCAATTTCATTATCTGTATAATAAAAATTTAAGAAATTTAATTCTTCCAATGATTGAAATAGAAATTGTGCAGCATTTGGTGAATAATATTTATTAACATCTTTATCAATTTGTTTTTTATTGAAAATAAAGATAGGAATTATTTCATTCTTTTTATCATAAATTTTATTTAAAGTTGTATTATCATAAACTCTCAAATCTCGTCTAAATATAAATAAGGTTTTCATTATATTTATATTAATATAATTAATAAATTTTAAATTAAATAGAATGAGTTCAACAATTCAATTATTGGCATTTGATATTGGTATTAAGAATATGGCATATTGTCATTGTTCTATTGATAATGAAAATGAAAATGATAAGAAAATTAATTTTTTGAATATAAATAAGGTAGATTTATGTTGTTCTAATAAGAAAAGTATTCAAAATATTATAGATTGTACAATTGAATTTCTTGATACAATCCTCGTTGATTTGAATATTATTAATAATAATGAAAAAGATAATGATTTGAAATTGGTAGTATTGATTGAATGTCAAATGACGTCAATTATGAGAACAATTCAAACAAGTATAAATACCTATTTTAAAATATTATCTAAACATCAAAATATCGATATAAAAACTGAATATGTTTCTCCTAAACATAAATTGAAAATTATGGATAAATTCCCTGAAATAATTGTAAATAGTAAATATAAACAGAATAAATTAGATGCTGTTTTTTTCACAAATCACTTACTAACAACTACTTATAAAAATGATGAATTTTTAAATATCATAAATTCTCATAAAAAAAAAGATGATTTATGCGATGCTTTTTTAATGTGCATTTATTATTATAGAAGTAATGATTAATAATAATAATAATAATTTAATTTTAAATACTACCGATGATAAAACGGAATTGATAATTGATAATAATAAAAACCAAGAGGATGATATTAAATATAAAATTATTTATGTTCATCAACAACCAATAAATAAATTTAAATTTTGATAATTTCTTTTTTTATTATATTAATTTAGATAATAAAAAAAGAAATTATGTATTCGTCGCCACAAATAACTATAACTCGAGAACAAGAAAATAATAATAATAAACATCAAACAGTTTCATCAGTTGGCTTAGTAGGTTCTATTTTATTATTAATTGTGATGCTTATATGGATGATTTCAGGTGGAATTGCATTTATTATGTCAATAGTTTGTTTCTTTTATGATTCATCACTTAATGAGAAAGTTATAGGATTATTATTAGCATTATTAGTCGGTCCATTCTATTGGCTCTATTATATTTATAATAGTGCTTATTGTAATAAAAATTAATTATTAATAATAATTTCTTTTTTTATTATATAAATTTAGATAATAAATATAAATAATAATATGAGTTCAGGTAGTTATTCAATGATTAGTAGTATTACCACCGCTGCACCTACAACAACTGCTCCGACAACTGCTCCCACAACTGCTCCCACAACTGCTCCGACAACTGCTCCGACAACTGCTCCAACAACTGCTCCGACAACTGCACCAACAACTGCTCCCACAACTGCACCAACTGCGGCACCAATTGTCTCAGGTGGTGTAATTAATATTTCCCCACAAACACCTCAAATTTCTCCTCCGCATAATAATGGACAATTCTATATAAATAATCCAACACCAGAAATATCATCTTATAATTATAATTTAAGTGGTGGTAATTATTTAAATGATACAGTAAATACTGCTACTGCGACAATTGGAACAATAGGATTTTCTTTATTATTCTTAATATTATTCGTATGGAGTATTTCAGGAGTATTAGGATTTATAATGGCTGTTGTTTGTTTATTTTATAATTCATCTGTTGAAGAAAAGATGATAGGATTATTATCAGCGATAATAATTGGACCATTCTTCTGGTTATATTATATCTATAGTAATAACTATTGTTCTAAATACCCACCTCGATTATAATAATTATTTCAATTTGATAATTTTGCCAATTGTTTAATTGTATCTTGATTATAGTCAGTTATTTTATTAACTTCTATTACTTTAAATAATTTAGACCAAAATTTATCATTCTCAAATTCCTTATTTTCTCTATAAGTTTTCTTGCATTTATTATATAACCATTTATATAATTTAATTTTATTCATATCGGTGCAATGAGAAAAACTTTTAGGACATTTAATAATATTAATTATTTTTTTTCGAATTTCTACTGGTAATTTTTGAAAATCTAAATTAGTCAATTGATAATCACAGAAAATACTATAATTATAAGGTTTGCATTTTATAACATATTTATTAAATTCTTTATAAACTTCATTATCATCTACAATAACAATGTCATAATCTTTAAATTTAATTTTACTTAAAATCTTATTAACGTCTTTATATAAGACATTATTTTCATTATAGCAATCATTACGAGTGAAGATTGGGCGATTAAATTTAATATTATTATTCTTTTCAATTAATTTTATTTGAATATTTGCCCAGTCTTCTGTTGAGGCAGTATAGATATAAAAATAAATATTGTTCTTATACATTTCACGCATTTTTTTTATGAAATTAATAAAATCAGGTCTTATTAATTTTAATTCTTGATTATAATAATGAGATAAAAGATTATAAATATTATTTTTATTATTTATGATAGACATATATTTATAAAAAAGTAATTGAAATTTGCAATTGCCTATAATAGTTGAATCTAAATCCAGAATAAATATATATTTTTTCATTTTATAAAATTAGAAGAAAATTAAATGAATATCACCAAAATTAAGGAAGATATATCTATTAATCAAAACCCTGAATTAACTGAGAAAGGGTTTAATAAAATGATTAAAGAAATTAATAAAATCAAACCAATCATTACAAAAAAATTTGGAATAAGAGATTTATTCAAGTTTTATAATAATAATAATTATAAAACAGTAGAACCGCCTATATTTAAGAAAACGAGATTTAATGAGAGATTTGAACTTTATAATAATATAACATCGAATTTAAATAAAGAAAAAGTTATATCAAATAATTGTTTAGAAATACCAAAAATAAGTGATATTAAATATATCATTGATAAAAATATTATTTTAGAAAAACAAATTGGTTCTCCCAGTGTTATGGGTTCGATCTTCCTATCTCATTATAAGAATGATATTAATAATAAGTTTGCAACAAAGTTTGCAGATCCCATTTTTCCTGCTAATAAGAATGAATATGAGATTTTAAAAGAATTATCAGAGATTGTTCTAACTGAACAAATACAACATTTTCCATTAACTTATGGTCATTTATTATGTTATAATGATTATAAATCGAATAGTGATAATAGAAATCGATTAATAATTACTTATAATGAATTGGCAAATGGTGATTATAAAATGTTCTATAAAAAGTTTTATGATAATGATAAATTAATTTTAAATGCATTCACTCAAATATTCATCTCCATAATGTTTTTTGAATATTATTTATCAATGTTTCATAATGACGCACATCACGGCAATTTCTTATTTCATAAAATAGATAAAGGTGGATATTTTTATTATAAAATTTATGATGTTGATTATTATATTAAAAACGAGGGTTATGTTTGGTTAATATGGGATTTTGGATTAGTAAAAAAATTTAAGAAAAATAATACAACTACTATTATAACTGATTACAGAAGAATTATAAATGCTTTTATGAATATACCTGATAATTCTGTTAAAATTAGAGATTTCATATTAAATAATAATGATAATTTAATAAAGAAATATTTTAATATTTTTATGGGTTATGGTTGGATTTCAAACGACTATCCTTATTCAGATAAAATTAATTTGATTATAAAAGATTTCTTAGATTTATTAGAAAAAGCAAGATATATAACTGATTTATCCACAATTCCTGTTTTTAATAAATTATTATTAGAAAAGATGGTTAAACATAATCTTATGACTACCAAAAGGCCCAATAATGACGAAATTATTAATATAAGTCCTTATATCATTGATGATGATTAAATAATTAAATTATTTTTGTATTTGTTTAATTCTATATAAATAAAAAAATGATTTCTATCATTTCAAAAAAATTATAGACTAAAATGCTTAGTTCTACGACTTGCAATTCGAATTGTATTTGCGTTGATGCTGATTGTAAATATTCTCATCGTCTTTCCTATAAGGATCGAAAGATTGTGAATAAGTTATACTCAACTATTCCAAATATTAATAAGGAAGAACCATCGAGTTCATCTAGAAAAAAGAATTGCGCTTTCGGTCAGTTATGCATCAATGAGAACTGTGGATTTCGCCATCGTCTCTGCTTCAAGAACCGAGAGAAACTGTCAATCTTGTATAATTATAATAAGATTTGTCCGAATGTTAAGGACGAGACAGTTGAACAGTTGCCCACGAAAACAGCTCAAAAGGATGAAATCGCAACAAAGAATTCATTCATAACTCTCGAAGATATTCCAGAAGAGATCGTTATTGAAGTCAAGGAGATCAAGGAAGTCGTCAATGATGTCAAACCTTGCTTCCCACCTGTTTATTCAGGTATTTCGTGGGCACTTCTTCTCAAGGAACCTAAGGAACCGAATGGATCAAAGGTAGAGAAGAAGTTGAATTTAAATGTCGAAACTTCCAATTGGGAGGAATTGGCTGATGATGATTTCTATATGAAGTTTTAAAAGAAGTCATTCAACTATAAAAAGACGAAAGTTATTTTTGTCTTTTTGTTTATTTAAATTAGGAGATGACAGAAAAGATCTTTGTATCAATTGCAAGTTATAGAGATGATGAATGTTCATTGACATTACAATCATTATTTAATAATGCTAAGAATTGGGAGAGATGTTATGCTGGAATTTGTCAGCAAAATGATAAAATAGATGATGATTGTTTAAAAGGTATTGATATTAATTTTAAGAAAAATATCAGAATAATGAGAATTTCACATAAAGAAGCAAAAGGACCAACTTATGCTCGCTTTTTATGTTCAAGTTTATGGGATGGAGAAGATTATTATTTTCAAATAGATAGTCATACAACTTTTAGCAAAGATTGGGACGATAAATTGATAGTTATGATAAATGAAATTAAAGATAAAAAATTATCTCAAAAACCTGTTATAAGTCATTATCCAATTGATAAAATTAATATTGATAAGAATGAGACACAAGTTCCGCATATTAAAACAGCAGAATATGATAATAATGGAATTTTGAAATTAAGTGCAGCAGGTTATACAGATACTAAAAATGAATATTTGAAATCTTGTTATATGAGTGCTGGGATGTTCTTTGTTCATTCATCTTTCCTAAATGAAATACCATTTGATCCATCATTAGATTATTTATTTATGGGAGAAGAAATATTAACATCTGTTAGATTTTATACTTATGGATGGGATGTTTTCACTCCAAAAATTAATGTAATTTATCACGAATACACAAGGGAAGATAAACCCAAATATCACGATGATAATAAAGATAAATTTGATAATAAAAAAGCAGTAGAAAAGGTAAAAGCTCTTTTAAATGAGAATGAGAAAGATTATCAAAATTATGAATATGGATTAGGAAAAATAAGAAGTTTAAAAGATTTTTATAATAATTGCGAAATAATAAAAAAAGAAACTTTTGTTAATTATGAAAGGAATAAGAATAATGATAATGATAATGATAATGATACTAATATTAAAATAATTTTATTTCTACTTCTCATTCATATTAGTATTATAATAGTTTTATTTATAAATAAAAGTAATTTAAAATAAAATTGATTATTTTGAATAATAAAAATATTATCAGTAGATCAAAAAAGAATGCAAGGACAATTGTTCAAGACGATCGATGATAATCGGTATTACATTATTGATAATGTTGGGGCATATAATTGCATAGTTGTTGAGTTTGCGACATTCACGAGCAAGTTTATATCAATTGAAATTATTGAAAATTCTATGATTGAAATCGAATTCAATAATGAAAATGTTAAAAATTTGTTAGATACTTACACGATATTTGATGGTTCTATTAATTATGAATTCTTGGAAAGTGATAATTACATCATTTATAACAGAATTCATTATTATCTCAGGAATTGGGTAGATATTTTCAACTTCGCCAATAAAGTCATTTGAAAAAATTGATTTTTTATTTTTGTAATTCTTTTTTATTAAAGAAAAAATGTTTAGATTTATCATAATATTAATCATAATTGCATATCTTAATTATATCATTACTTCTAATATTAATATTGATAATCATTATTTGAAATAGAAATAAAAAATTGATTTTTTTTAAATAAATAAAAAAGAAATAAAAGAATGTTGAAAATATTATTAATAATTGCAATCTTTGGTTTTATCACCAATAATAATATCATAAGCAAAAATAATAGTAATATTAATAATTTGCATTTAGACATTAAGAGATGTAATGAAGTAGCATTTAATAAAACAAAGAATTATGATTTATTTAATAATATCAATAATAATTCTAATTATTTGAATGAAATACTTAATAATACTAATGATAAGAATGAAATGAAAGAAATTATTAAATACAAGAAAATTCGTCTTAATTGCATTAAGAGAAAGAAGGAAAAGATTATTTCAGATATTGTTATTTCTTATATGGCATTATTTGGATTATTATTAATTATATATATTTAAGACTTATATTATAAATTTTATTTAAAAAACTAATGAATAAACTTGATATTTTAGAAAGAAGCCATGACGGTGGTTTTTTTTCATGTTGTAGTGTAAGATTGCATTATTTAATTGAATATTTTAATTATTTTAATAAACTCCCAATTGTTTATGATTGTAAGGGATTTTATACTTGGTATAAAAAGGATGATAGAAAAGATGATGAAATAACTTTTGATTATTTTAAACATTATAATGATGTTAGAGATATCAAAATAGAATATAAAGGTGATATTGATTATAAAGAACATTATCAATATAAGAAATTTCATAAATTAGAATATGAAAAATTGAAACCTTTCATTCATAAATATTTCAGTCCAAATGATGAAATATTAGGAATAAAGAAGAGAATGGAAGAAAAATATCAAATTGATTATGATAATACTTGTGTTTTGTTTTATAGAGGGAATGATAAAGCAACTGAAACATTATTACCATCATTTGATGAATATAATGATAAAATAAAAATAATATTAGAAAAAGAAAAAGAAAAAGATAATAAGAAATTTAAATTTTTAATTCAGAGTGATGAAACTGATTTTATAAATGAAATGAAAGAATTATATCCAAATCATATAATTTTCAATGATGAGATTAGACATATACCAAGAACAAGTTCTAGTGTTGATATTATTTTCAAAGATAAAAATTATGAATTTTCAAAACTCTATTTATCAATTATGCTAATAATGTCTCAATGTAAATATATAGTTTCTGGTTGTGGCAACAATCCGATGTGGATGTATTTTTTCAGAGACAATCTCAATAATTTTCATATAATTAGTGAGATTGATTTTTAATTAAATTAAATCCAGAATTTGTTAAAATAGAAAAGTCTAAATTCCATTTGATAGTATTTCTAAATTTCCAAATATCATAACTTTCTTTAATATGCATCTTCAATTCATCATCATCATAATCATTTATTTTTTTAATATGATTATTAATTTTATCTATATTCTTAGTTCTTTTTGAATGTCCATAATGAGTTGCTGAATGACACAATTTACAAAGTGCAATAATTCTAATTAATTTTTGCGTTTGTGTCGTCTCATCAAAATGCCATCTCTCATGTGCTTCTAAATATCTATTCTTTTTCTTTTTACAACATTCACATCTGTAATCACATCTACTATAAATATGATGTCTTATTAAATTCCAATCATTTTCACTAAATAATGATCTAACATTCTTAAAATAAGTAGTTTTAGGGATCATATCGATGTATAATTTATTACCTCCAAATTCTCTATCTTCTTCTTTAATTTGAATATCTTCTTTATAAACGTCATAAAGAGAACAAAGTTCATTATCATCATCGCAAAACCATCTCTTATTCTTAGCATCCCATTCTGCCCCTAAATTACGAGCAATATTCCTATCTTTGTATGGAATATTTAAATAAATCATAACGCGATTATTATAATAATTATAAAAAATGATTTTATATATAAATTATTTCAAATATCTATAAAATGATTACTGATAATTATTACGAGAAATTAAATAAATTCTATGAATTATTTGAAGATGTTATTTATAAAAATAATGGTTTGATTTATGATGAATATGTTTGCAATAGAATTTTATCAGATCATAAAAAAAATTTATATAAACTTAAAAAACTTTCTATGGAAAACTTCTATGATATTAATTATGATATTGAAACAATTGATAGAATTATTATTAGTAATAAAATAAATATTGCATTTAAAAATAATAATGATCATTTATCATTCTCCCTATTTTATAATGATCATTCTAATTTAATTGATGAATTAAATCTTTGCGTCGAGATCACTATCAGTAAGAATGAACCACCTTATAAATCTAATAATTATACTTGTTATGGATTAGTATCAAATAGGAGATATAATTATTATTATTCGAATAATACTGGTACACCTTATGACAATTTGAATAATAATGATGTCAAAAAAAAAATAATTAAAGAAGTTATAAATAAACAAACTCAATATTTGAGAGGTTTTTATTCGAATTATGATATTTTTCTAGATATTAATAGAATGATTGGGGATGGTTGGACGATTACCAATCTTCCATACAGTTATTCGAAAGATACTAATTATAATGATGAATGTCCAATCTGTTTCAATTATTTAAATGAAAATGATGATGTTGATAATAATGACAGTGATAAGACAATTAATATTTTCAATTATAATATTCATATGAATTGTTTAAATAATTATTTATTATCTCAGAAAGATGCATTGATTTTCAAATGTCCTTATCGAAATCTTATTGATTTTAATTGTTGTAAATATTTAATTAAATTTAAAATTATCTAATTACGCTGGAGAAATCATATTTACAATCATCAAATTCATTTTTGACAAATTCAACAAAATCTTCAATTTCCTTAAAATTCTTACAAGTGTATAAATCAATAGCTACTTTTTTTTCTTCAACAAATGTATGAATTGATAAATGTGATTCACTCAATACATAAACACCAGTTACGCCAAATGGTTGAAATTGATAAATTGCTTTATCAACAACATTTAAATTAAATTTTTGAACAATATTATCGAGAATACGAATAATATCATCTTTAAATTTTAAAATTTCATTGTTTTTAACCTCATAAATATTTAGGATAATATGTGTTCCTGTATATGATACAGACATTTTAGATATATATAAATTTATCTTTATTTTTATATATAATAACAAAAATAGAATTAAAAAAATGAATATTTATTTTATATATAATTAACAAAAATGAATATTGGTGCACATATTGCAAGAAAAAAGACCTTAGTAGAGACAATGAAGGAATTGAAGGAAAATGGAGGGAATGTTTTACAAATATTCACAACTAATCCCAGAAGTTCTAAGATTTATGATAATGAAAAATATTTTAAAGAAAGTCATTTAATTAAGAAATATTGTTCTATTAATAATTTTCATATCTTTGTTCATAGTCCTTATGTTTTTAACGTTGCTAAACCTTTCATGAATGGTAAAAAATTAATTGATATTATTGATTTAAGTATATTTAATGATATAAGGACGGCAAATATGATAGGTGCGAGAGGTTATATAATTCACGTGGGGAAATCATTAAAAGAAGATATTCAAACTTCTTTGAATATTATGAGAAATAATATTAAAGAAATTATAAATGAAATGATTAAAAATAAAATAAAAACAAAATTAGTTTTAGAAACTTCAACAGGACAAGGAACAGAATTATTATCAAATTTTAATGATTTTATGGATTTCTATTATAATTCATTCACAGAAGAAGAAAGAGAAGTTTTTAAAATTTGTATTGATACTTGTCACGTATGGAATGCTGGTTATGAATTAAGAGAAATTATTGAATTAATGAGAAATAAGGAAGATATTATTTGCATTCATTTAAATAATAGCAAAAATAAGAAAGGTGCTAAGGTAGATAGACACGATATTATTTTCAATGGTTTTATCAATCCCATTCATTTAAAAGATTTTGCAAAAGAATTTGAAGAAACTTCTTATATCATTCTTGAAACACCATCAGAAGATTATAAAAATGATATTAAATTCTTAATTTCAAATTGAATGTCTATGTACAAATGTTGTTTTTTTTCTTGTATTTTCATTAAATCTAATATTATTATTATCAATTCTATTTCCATTAATATCATATAATAATAATAATTCCCACATACGTGCGTCTTGTTCATTTAAAACAGGATTATAACAAGTTTTTTTATTAATATAAGAAGATTTAATATTATAATCAACTAATTTAAAATATTTATAATTTTCTTTATCTTTATTTCTCATACACGTAAATTGTTTATTAAAAACAGTATCATTATATCTTTTATATTCTTCATTTATTTTTTTAATATGATCACACGAAATGCAATAAGATTTATTGAGTAAATTTAAGTCATCCATTATTATTAGTTTATTACTATTCTTTTATTATATTATAATATTATTATAATAATCATTCACTTTTTCTTTTTATTATAAAAAATAATTAAAAATGATTATAATTATTAGAAATAAAAAATGGAAATTGAAATTACGATTGATAATTATTCTAAGATTAAAAGAAATAGATCAGAAAAAGGTTATATAGCATTATTTTATTCTCATAATTGTGGTCATTGTGTATCTTTTATTCCTATTTGGAAGAAATTAAAAAAGAACTTATCAAATCAATATCAATTTATTGAATTGGAGAATGAGAATATGCAAAAATTAAATAAAGAATATAATATTAGTTTCTCAAAAGTTAAATATTTTCCTTATATCTGCGTTTATTCTCCTAAAAAGAGAAATCATATAGAATTTAAAGATAGAAGAAATGAAAATGATTTAACTAAATTCATTGAATCTAATTTATCTGAACCAACAGAACTAACTTATAAAAATATTTCAACTAAATTAGATGATTCAAATAATAAATCATATTTGTTATTAATTCATTGGAATAAATGTCCTCATTGCATTTCTTTCATGCCAATGTGGGAAAAATTAAAAAAAGATAATCCAAATTTTCAATTCTTCGAATTAGAAAGAGCAGAATTGGATAAAATAAATGAAGAAGGGGAAATAAGATTTTTGAAAAATGTTAGAAGTTTTCCAACAATAATAGGATATAATAGTGATAATGAGACTTTCAATACTTATACGGATGAAAGAAATATTAAAAATTTAAATAATTTTATAAAAGAATTAAATTAATAAATAATAATAATTCAAAAATAATGGAACTTAAAATTGATAATATTTTTATTAAATTAGATGAAGTAAAAGACAAAAAATATTTAATATTAGTTCATTGGAATGAATGTCCTTATTCTATCTCTTTTATGCCAACTTGGAAAGAATTAAAAGAAAAATTCAAAGATTTTTCTTTTTTTGAATTAGAAAAAGATGAATTAGATAAAATAATTAAGATAGGAGTTATAAATTTTTTGAAAGCAATTGATGGATTTCCTACAATAGTTGGATATGATAATAATAAAGTTCGTTTTACTACTTTTGAGAAAGAAAGGACAATAGAAAATTTGAGTGATTTTATAAATGAAATGAAATGAAAATAAAGAGATTTAAAGATTTTTATTATTATTATTAATAATTATAAATATGGATACTATCGATTTAATAGAAGAAATTATATCAAATAAAAATATTGAGGAACCAACAGAAGAAGAATTGGAAACATTTAAAATTTGGGTTCAAGATTGGTTTAAATACGATGATGCTATTCGAAAATTAAAGATTGCTATTCGTGAAAGAAAAGTTCTTCAACAAGTTCTTAATTCTAAAATTGAGAAATTTATGTTTAAATATAATTATAATGATTTGAATACTCAGAATGGAAGACTGAAAACAAATATTAGAAGTGTTCATAAACCTGTGAATATTAAAGAAATTAAAGATATTATTAATAATAATAAAAATCTCACTGGTGAAGAATTATTATCAAAAATTTTCAGTAAGGAAAATCGTCCAATAGTAGAAAAAAAAACAATTAAAAGAATTATTCCTAAGGTTTCAATGAATATTAATATCTAATATCAAATTCATAATTAGTTGAATAATAAGTTCTTCTAATATTATATTTATTTATGAAACTTGTGCATTTATTACAAGGTTTTGATAATTTTAAACAATTCCCAAATTTGGCAGGTGCAACTCTTACTACGTAAATATCACATTCTTCGAGAATATCTTTATTCTTAAAAACTTGACAAATAGCAGCAACTTCTGCGTGAATACTATGATTATCATTTAAATGAGTATTCATATAATTGAAACCACAAGCTATAATTTTATTTTTATGAACAATAACTGCTCCGTGTTTTTGTTGCATTGTTGAATATTTAGCAATTTCTGCTGCTTTATCTATAAAAATTTGTTGTTTCTTTCTAATTTCATAATTATCTATGTCATTTTCCTTATCTTCACTTTCGGCTTGCCTCCGCCTAGTATAAATAGTCATTTCTTACTCGAGTTTTATAATTGAAATTTTATATGAATTATAAAAAATCATTTTTTATTTTTAATTAAATTCTTCCTGATGATATAATAATTTCATTTATAAAATCATTTTCTATTTCAGTATCATTTAATTTTATGAAATGATTAATAACAATTAATAAATCATTGAATTCAAACATCTTTCTTATTTCTTTTAATTGAAAATTTTTAGAACTAATTTGTCATATTTTTTATGTCCGTGCATATCTATGAAAGAATTTCTATTCTTCTGCACTTGTGCTACTAAATTATTATGAGCATATTCATATTTCGTAGGGGGATATTTGAAATACCAATTAATTAAATTATCAATTTCAATAACTTTCTTATAATCATAATTGTATTTATAAGTCATATACATAATAGCACGAGCAATTAAACCTTTGCTATTATTATCAGGAACGAATAAACCAAACTTAGAACTTACATAATTATCAGTTTTATATAATTGATTAAATGAATGATTATATTTTTTAAATTCTATATCACTATGATCAATATATTTATAATTTGATCTAACATTATTTATATAAATATCACTTTTGAAGATATTATGCATATCATTTCTATCTTTTTTATTCATATAACATTTAGGATAAACGTGTTCAAAATTAAATTTATTTGAACTAAGATGTGTATAAATAATTGGTGTCGTATTGCTTATGATAAATGATTTCAAATTTAATGTTAAAGCAATATTTATCATAATATGAATAATTTTATTTGATATATTTTTAAATATCATTTTTTTATAATTATTCTTTAATAGAATATAATGAATTATTATTTGCTCTTAGTGATAATATTATTATTAATTTATTTATTTTTCATTGTGAATTCTATAATATGGATTAAAAATAAAAATCTCAAAAATATAAATGATATAATTGTCAAGTATATTATTTATGGCGATTTTTTCATTTACATTTTTATTATAATATTATGTATATATAAATTATAATTATAAGATGGTAATGAGAACTAACAATTATGATAGTCGATTTTCAAATATTTCGTCTATAAATTTTATATTTGTCATAGCAGCAGTATTAATTATAGCATTGTTATATTTATTATTTATAAATAAATTATCTATATAATTTATAGATATTAAATATGCCAACATACACATTAAGAACTCGAATATTAGGTTCAACTCCTTATAAGAATATTTATGATAATTATGATAGTTATGATAATAGTGGAAGTGGTGATGGAAATAATTATTGGATTTTAATATTTTTATTAATTGTATTAACATTAGTCGCAATATTCGTAGGAAGTATTTATAATACTCAGGGATATTATCACGAAGGTTTTGAAGATGGTTCAAGCAAGGGTAAGACACTTGTCTTTTTTGGAATGGAAGGTTGTAAATGGTGCAGGGAATTTAAGGAAGGTGCTTGGAAAACATTAGAAAATGATATGAAAGCCCATCCTGAGAAATATTCATTTAAAATTGAATATGTTGATATAGGTGATAAAAGTAATCCATTTAAAGATCTTGGAGGTATGAATGGTTATGAATTAGGAGATAAATATGGTGTTAAAAGTGCTCCAACATTAATATTAATTAATAATAGCAATCTTGATAAATTTCAAAATTATGAAGATGATAGAAATAATATTGAACAATTAACAAATTTTGGAAATAAAAATTAGAATTAATTATAAATTTAATTAATAAAATGAGTAGTAAGATTTCATTGTTTGATTTATATGAAATTAAGAAAAAAAAAGAAGCAAAGGTTAATAGTGCCTTTAATATTATTTTAGAAGCTTGTTATAAGAAAATTAAATCGATTGCGATGATGGGTGCTCAATCTCTCTATTATTCAATTCCACCAATTCAAATAGGATTTCCATTATATAATTATAATGATTGTATGAATCATATAACAAAGACATTAAGAAAGAATGGTTTATTTGTTGCTATTTTACCCTATCCAAATCATACTACTATTTATATATCTTGGAAATTAGAAGATGTTTCGCCTTCAATATCAAATGAAAAGAAGAGATTATTGCTCAATTAAAAATTGTTTCATATAATTGCTAATATCTGTAAATCCTTGTAATGTTAAATTATCAATATCATCTCTTGAAATATTAAATCTCAATTCATCATCATTTATTTTTAAATTATAAAAAGTTGTAATAGGACTTTCTGTAATTAATAAAGGTTTATTAAATTTCTCCACACGCGATATGTAAGTATAATAGAGAGAATTTGCATAAATAATTGATGTTATTTGTCTGCAATATTCAAGAAAATTTATATCATCTTCTTTTTCTAATAAATCAGTTATTTCATAATCTGTTTTAACATAAATCGCGATATTTAAAATATTGTCTTGATTAACTTCCTTAAATACATCGTAAGGAAGATTATTGCTAATGCAACCATCAACATATAAATATTTATCTATTTTAACAGGTTTAGTTATTGCAGGAATACACATAGAAGCCGCAATAGCATCTAGAACAGAGACATTTGGATAATCATTGACATTAAAAATAATATTTTTACCATCATTAACTCTCGTAGTGCTTACATAGATATTAACACCAGTCATCTTAGATAATTCGATGAAAGTTATATCATCCATTGAATATTTTTCTTTGATATAATTTCTAATTCCATATAAATAATTTCTTGCATCATTAAATCCCAATTCTGTAAAAATATTTAAAATATTTGAAGAACTAATAGAAGAAGCAACTTTTATAGTTTCTAATAATATTTCTTCTAATTTTTCAACTGGAATTTTTAGAGCAAATACTAGACAAAAAAAAGCACCCATTGAAGAACCAGCGACATTTTTAATATAATTTTCCATTTTATTGAAATAGATGTATCTCAAAACACCTAATAAACATAATGATCGTAAAGCACTACCTGAACAAACCATATGAGTAAAATGTTTCATATTTATATTTATAATTATAATAGTAATTAGCGTTTTTATATATTTTTATTTTTAGCGATAATTACTGCTAATTTAACTATTTGATCGCATAAAATTAAAATGACAATACCAATGAACATAAATAATAATAAATTATAAATATTAATGTCAACTGTTATTTTCTTTTTTCCTGAATAATTTATAAATTGTTCAACATTCTCTAATTTAACGTTTTCTCTATTCTTCTTAAAATTATTTCTCAAACTTAATAAATAATCCTTCAATAATGGTGTAGTTCTATATTCAGGACTATTATCAATATTATTTGTAGTTATATCATTAATATTCAAATATGCGTCATATTCATCATAATCATATGGTTTAATTGAATATTTATTCATTGTGATATTGTCATCTCTTGAATTATTATTAGTGAGAGAACTTTCAACAATTCTTTTAGTCTTATCATAATCAATTTTCTTAACTGGTAATTTATACTCGGGAACTTGGAGAGGAGAACAATTCTTTGTTACTATCTCACTACCATTAGCATTAGTCATAACAATCTTATCGGCATCTTTACAAGAACCTAATTTTATTCCTTCTTTCGTATAATAACAATCTTCATCAGTTCTATAAGGATTTAAATAATTATTTAAATTATTGTCATTGTCATTCTTATCATTCTTATTCGAATTCTTATTAGAAGTTATATCATTATTATCTTTATCTTTATTATTACTAGAATTCTTATCATTGGAATTAGAAGATTTTTTTTTATATGCATCTGGAAATGCTTCTTGAAGAGTGGCAAATTGCATTTTTTCTAATATTATTATGGAAAAGAAAAATATAATTTTAAATTAAAATAATAGAAATGATAATTAATATAGATTTTGATTTATTAATTAGATATACAATTATAGGAATATTATCAGGATATTTATTAATTTATGGATTAAGACCAATTATGCCTTATCCAGAATTATTAGTTGAATTATTTGACCAATATTGGATATTATTAATATTATTAATTATTAATTATTGTTTATTATTATGGGATTTGAAGATAGGTGTTTTAATGGGTTTGGCAATTGTTGCATTCATATTAGATATTGTTCTTTTACATAATAATTGATATAAACAAGATGAATAATTATATTATTAATGGCAGAAATAATAAATTCAAGTAATGAATTATTATTGAATTCTTTAAATGCATTTTATTCAAATAATGATGAATATAAATTGATTTTAAAGAATATTATTAATGGGAAACACGAATTATCATTAAGAATGATAGATTGGTTAGTTACGAGATTTTCAAAATCAAATAATATCATTTATTGGATAAATGATACTGATGATAAAATTTATGATTTTTTACCTGAAAATGATGATTCATTCTTAATTAAGAATGATAAATTTAAGAAAATAAATGTTTATTTGGATTACAGGGCTCAATTAAAATCATTCAAAAAATTTAATTTTGATGCTTTCAGAAGACATAAAAGAATAAGTTTTAAAATTAATGATAAAGAAGATGAATTTATTGAAACAACCATTGGACAATTGAATTTTTTTAAATGGGCATTTAATAATAAAATCATTAATTATGCAATTGATAATCAAAAAAATATTTATGAAAATATGTCGAAATTTTCATATAAAAAACAAAATTTTAATAATGATAAAAATAAACATTCGTTAATTCCTAAACAAGATATTATTAATACTAAATGTTATGTCATTTTTGATTAAGAAGAAGATGATGATGCACCAGAACCAATTTCAAATCCAATTTGACGTATATCAGGTTCTATGGTTGAAATGCCCCAAGGACTTACAGGAATTTGGGGATTGGGTGGTTCTGATCGCAATTGTAAATTAGCATTTCTTAATGATTGTCCAATAGTATTTATTCCAATATGGTAGCCAGCAGTTAGGAAACTTTGATCAGTTATTAAACTTCCTGCGGTTGGGTTCATTTCGCCCCATTTACAATTACCTGAATCAGATGGTAATAAATCACTACTAGTTAATCTATCACGACTAAAACAAGTACCATCTGCTTGATCGCAACTTACATCATTATTTGCACCACTAACATTTGCATATTGACGTTCTGGATTTGATGCCTTTATATTTCCTTCTGGTGCAGAACCATTAATAACATCTAAATATGGAGTATCATATTTAGCAACAGATCGTAATGGTTGATGATAATCATCTTTTATATAATTGCCAATTGTTTCATCGACATAATTGCTTCGTTCGCCATAATCAGCTTCAAAACGTTCAACATTATCCATATTGCATTTTGAATTATAAGATATTAATAATAATAAAACAAGTAATAATAATATTGCGATTGAAAAGGAGATTATGATTGATGAACTATCGTTAGAACCCATTTTTATATATATATCTATTATAATAATATAGATAAAATTAAAATTTTAAAATATATTTTTTGAATTTTAATATTTTTTTATTCCATATATTAATATTATTTTCACTTTCTATTTCTTCGTATAATTTTTGCGCTTCTATTAAAGAGGATTTGTAAAGTTCAATCTTCTCTTCAATTGAAATCTTAAAATTTTCTAATTCTTCTTTCCATTCTTCTTCAATTTCCTTTTTATTCCAGTCTAAATTATCAACTAATTCATCTATATAAATACTCTTTATTATCCATCTATTTATAATACCTTCTTCATTTATATATAAACCTAAGAAAGCAATATCAACGTGAATATTATAATTTAAATAATTATTAGTATCATTTAGGAATTTTATTAAATCATTAAAATCTTCTTCCTCCTCTCCGTTTATAAATCTTGTTTTAGAATTTAACGATAAAACAATATTATTAATATCATTTAAATAAGAATAATTATATAATAAATCTAATTTATCATATTGATTTTCATCAATTAAGTAATCAGGATTTTCTTTCAAAGTTTCATATGAAATTTTATCTATTTCTTCAATAAATTCAATTGATTTTTCATTATTATTAATAGGGATATGACATTCTAATCCTTTATTAATATTAAGTATTTTAATATCATTTAATGTTATTTTATTTAGGGGTTTTTCAAAGTTAGAAACATAATTATTATTTCTTTTCTGCGGTTTTTTTAATAAATGTTTCATTCTGTATAATATTAAGTTAAACAATATAATAATAATGACGCAACAGAAAAATAAAAAACCATTGGATTTTATTATTAATTTTATTCGCAATGAGGTATTAAATGAGGATATAAGGACTGAAATAATTAAACCAATATTAATTTACTTATTATATTATATTATTCCATTCGTAATTTTAATAATCATATTAAATTTTTTTACAACTATAATTGCTGTATTTTTAGTTTTCTACATTAGAAAATAATATTATATTAAAATAGATATATATGACTACTTCAATAAAAAATAGAAAAGGCGGCTTTACGGCATATTATAATAATGTTGCATCTCCGAATGATTATATATTAAATAATGATATAGCGACTACATTAACATCATCAACTGCTACAATTGCGCCAGTAACTCAACCACCTAATGTTTATGTTCCTCCAAATGGAGATGCAACTGCCGCTCCTGCTACTTTTCCTACTTGGGATCCATCTTCCTTAAATCTATATCCTAATATAACTGGTGGAAAAGGAACTAGAAATTGTTTAACAAGAGATTGCGATGCATTTGAATTTGATAATAGTCGTTCTTTCTTATATTCTTTAAAAGGCGGTTGTTCTTGTAGCACTTCATCATTAATGGGTGGTAATGATCATAGAGAGCGACGTCATAGAGATCGTGATACGAGAGAAGAACGAAAAGGTGGTGATTTCGTTATAACTCCTTTTATAACTGCTATATCATTATTAGCTGCACGATTATTAGCAGATAAGAATGGACCATTACCTCTCGCTGGTGGAAATGGAAAACAAAGACGACGAATAGCAAAAAATCGCAATTAAAAAGAATTAATATTTCATATTATTTTTATATTCATTTAAATAAATAATTGAATTTGAAATATTACAATCATTATTATAATCATTTATATTATAATTTTTAATTAGAAACCACGCTCTAATATAAGTATTTTCATCAGTTTCAAAAGGTTCTTTATTAATTTTATAAATAAAATTATTGTGAATAATAATAATGTAATTCATTTTCATTAATTTCATTTATAATATTAATCATAATCATTTTTTTATGTAATTTAAGACGGTTTTAATATATTTATTTTTATTAATAAAAATGGATAAAAATGATAAAATTTTTGAACTTAATGAAAATTCTTCTGAATTCATTAATCAAATAAATAAAATAATTAATTCTAATGATGATAAGAATGATAATGGCATTAATGTAAATGATAATGTTTATACAGATACGAAAATTTGTGATTTTTTCAAAGATTTGAGTATAACTATTGGAGGGTCTAAATTAATTGAAAAGATTTTAAAGAAACCATTGAATAATAAAGAATTGTTATTAGAGAGACAGAGAACAAATTATTTTATTAATAATGCAGCAAAAGAAATTTTGAAGAATAATGAAAAGGATTTATTATGGATTATGATTTTGGAAAAAGAATTAAAAGAAGATTTGACGATGAATTTATTATTCTTTTCAGGTTACGTAATAAAAAACTTAAATCATTATAATTTTATCTTATCTCTTTATCATTTATATAAAATAATAATAATACCACTTATAAGTTTATCATATCCAATATCTATCATTTATGGTCCGTATTTTTACATAAATAAATATACACCATTCAAAATGAATTTTAGCAAATATCTTAAAATTATTTATGAAATAATAAAATTAGTTTTTAATTTTACAGGAAATATTAAAATAGATATTGTAAGATTAATTACTATTTTCTTATATTTATTTCTCTATGTGTATGCTTCATATCAGTCTTTATATAACTGTTATATCTTATATAAGACACGAGAAAAACTATTAAATAAATTAGATGGTTTATATAAATTCATAAAAAGTTCTTTAATTTTAATTAAACATTCCAATAATATATGGAAACCTTTTTTAATATTTTCATTATTGACTGATGATAAAATTAATATGAGTATTCAAAGATTAGATAAATTAAAAAATAACTTATCAACTGTTTATAAATTATGGAAAGACGAAAATTATAAGAATGATATTATAAATATTTTAAAAATTATTTATACTCTCGATGTCATAAATACTATTTCTAATTTAAAGAAAAATGAGAATTGGTGTTTGCCAACTTATGATGATACTAATACTCAAATTTTTAATGTCAATAATCCTCTTCTAAGTTCAAATCAAATATCTAATCCTGTTAATTTATCCAAGAGTATTATTATTACTGGCGTTAATGCTGGTGGTAAAACTACTTATGTAAAATCAATAACTATTAATATTATTCTTGCACAAACAATTGGAATTATTAATGCTCTTAAAGGTAATATTTATTTATATGATGCTATTATTACTTTTATGAGAATTAGTGATACTCTCGGAAAAAATTCTTATTTTGAGGCTGAAACGGAATTATGCAATTCTATGATTGAAATAGCCGAAGATTTAAATAAGAAAGGAAAGAGGGCTTTATTTATAATGGATGAACCAATGCATTCAACACCGCCAATCGAAGGAATTTCAGTTGCTTATTCAGTCGCTGAATATTTAGCAAAACTTAAAGGAATGACTTTAATAATAACAACACACTTCCATCATTTAATAGAATTGGAAGAAAATAATAAATCATTATTTATAAATTTAAGTTTTCTCGCTCAATATAATGATAAAACTAAAACATATGATTTTAATTATAAGATTAATCGTGGAGGAACTAAACAAATAATTGCAATTGAATTATTAGAAAAAAAGAAATTTAATAAAGAAATTATTAAGAGTGCGATTGAATTGAAAAACAAATTATATATATAAAATTTAAGTATATTGGAAAAAAAGAATGTTTTTATTAAAATTATTATCATTAAATAATATCATAACATATACAATTTATGCATTTTTTATAATAATATTATTATTCTTAATTTATAAATATTTATATTTAGAACAGGCAGTTTATTTAATTAATAATAAATTAGAAAGAATTGAAAATGAAATTGAAAATTCAAATTGTTGTTCTCTTAATAATAGTTCAAATGAAAACTTAAACTCAAATCAAAACTCAAATATGATGAAAAATGCAGAAATAATAATGAATGAAATATTTAATATGGAAGCATCCCCTAATTGCTGTCCAACACCTCATCATCGTCGCGAAGAAAAGATAAATAAAATAGAACCAATTGATGAAATAGTTCCTGTAATAGAAGAACCTATAGTTAAAAATAATATATTTGATTTGAAGAGAAAAACAAGTCCTGATAATGAAAAAGAAGTTGTAGAAAAGGAACGCGAAGAAATAAATGACAAAGAATCAATAGTGAGTAATATAATTGGGGGAGGTCACGCTGTAAAGAAGAGTTTAATGAAACTTACTATAGATAAATTAAAAGAGAAATGTGAAGAACGTAATTTATCAACTGAGGGAACTAAGAACCAATTAGCAGATCGAATAATAATTTTTGATAATGAGAATTCACAAGAATAATTTTTTTTAATTGAATATAAGGTTTATTTTTATTTTTATTAATTATAATGGAACTATTAAATGATTATAATGAATTAGAAGATTTAGGAATAATTAAGATAAATTATGAAGTTTTTAGAAATACTTATGATAAATTAAATTCACCTATTAGTGAAAATATTATTAATAAAGCAAATGAATTGATTGATAATTATAATTGTTTTAGTAATAATTATGATGCTCGTAGTTTATGGGAGAAGAAGAAAATAATTGCTCAGAATAAATCTATAAAATCTCAAAAACCTAGACATCATATTATTAATATTGATTTTAGCGATAGAGCTAAATGCAAGAAAGAATTTATTAGTTATTTGAATAAATTAACTGATTTAAATAAAGATGTTATTTATAGTAAAATATTATCATTTATTAAAGAATTAGATGGTGAAATTTTAAATTCTTTATTTGAAATCTTAATTAATTTTATGAAATCTTCTAATAATAATATTTATGTTGATGTTCTTTATCTTTTTGAACAGTCTTATATAGATGATAATATTAATAATTATTATTTAAAATTTCTTGAAAATAAAGAATGGTTGCCAATTAAGATAATTGAAGAATATAAATTTATTTTTGATGAAAATAATTATGATGAATATTGTGAATATGTAAAAATTAAGAAATCAACATTATCTCTGTTGAAAGCTTTATCACTGATATTAAAAAAATTAAATAAAAGCGATGTAATTGAGAAAATTATTAATCTAATCTTTGAAGATTTAAATATTTTCAAAAATAAAAAAGAATTTAAACATATTATAGAACTTTTATTAGATGAATTATCAATCATTATTGACTTTATGCCCAAACAAGAATTTATCGATAAAATTAATAATATTGATACTAGTAATTTAGATACATCAACTAAATTTAAAATCACATATATTCTCGAAAAATTCAATTAATTTTTTTTTTAAATAAATTAATTAAATAAATAAATGACATTAAATAAATCGTTTATTATTAAGAAATTGAATGAACAATTAAAAGTTGAAACAAATGATACGCGTATTAATGCTTATTTGAGAGTAATTAAAAATATTAGAAATTATGATAAACCTCTTAATGATTTTAAAGACTTAGATAATATTAAAGGAATAGGACCATTCTTTAAGAAAAAAATTAATGAATTTTATGAAGAAGGAGAAGATGATTATAAAAATCTTATAATTGAAAAATTATCTAAATTGAGAGATTTGGAATTAAAGAATAATGAAACTAAGAAAGCGAAAGCATATGAAACCGTCATTGAAAAATTGAAAGATTATGACAAACCTATCAATAAAATTGAAGATCTTGATAATATTAAAAATAGTAAAATTGGAGTAACCATCAAAAGAATGATTAAAGAAGTAATTGAAACAGGTGATATTTCTTATATTAATAAATTAACAACTGCCTTAAAAAAGACTAAGAATAAAAATAAGAAAATTAATAAAATTATTGAAAAGATTAAATTAATCAGTGAAGATTATAATAAAAATATTTCTATTATAAAAAAACATAATGACGCCAATATCGCTGATTTAATTAATAATCCTGATATAAGGAATGATATAAAGGAATTAATTAAGGAAGAATTATCATCATCATTATCATCGAAATCTTCAAAATCATCTCATCCCTTAAATAAGAACTTTAATAAAGATGTCATTATTAAAAATTTAGAGATAATACGAGATTATGAACATTATAATAATGAGCGCTATAAAGTAGTAGCTTATAATAATGCTATAAATAATATTATTGTTTATGATAAAAAAATAATGGATTTAAATGATATAGCAAATATTGAAGGTATTGGAAAAGGTATTTATGAAAAAATTAAAGAATTGTTTTTAAATGGTTCTATTTCCTATATTGAAAATAATATTAATAATGATAAAGATTATCAATTTAAACAGATATTATTGAATATTTATGGAGTTGGTCCAGTTAATGCTAAAAAAATTATTGATTCTGGAATAAAATCATTGAGTGAATTGAAAAAGAATTTACATTTATTAAATGAGAAACAGAAAATAGGAGTTAAATATTATGAAGATTTAAATAAAAAAATTCCATTAGATGAATTTAATAAACATATTAAAATTATTGAAAATAAATTAAAGAAATATAAATTAACTTATGATTTCGTCGGTTCCTATAGAAGAGGTAGTGATAAAATGGGAGATATTGATTTATTAATTATGGATGATAATGATAATAAGAAATTTAAATTAAAAGATTTTATAAAAGAATTGATGGACAATGATAATAATTATGTCATAGAAGTTTTAGCAATTGGTAAGAATAAATTTATGGGTGTTGTTAAAATCGATAATTATCCTGCTAGACATTTTGACATCTTAATAGCACCTAAAAAAGAATATTATTATTCCCTCTTATATTTCACTGGTTCTAAGATTTTCAATGTTGCGATGAGACATTATATCAAAACTAAATTAAATTTATCTCTTAGCGAACACGGATTTAAGGACACTGATATTAAAGTTGATAGCGAAGAAGACATTTTCAAATTCGTAAAACTTCCTTATATTAGACCAATTAATAGAAATGATTTTATTATTCTATAAAAATAATATTTTAGATTATTAGATAATATAATAATATAAAATGTCAGGAATGGTTGATTCAAGTTATTCAGGATTTAATCTTATAACTCGCATAGTTTATTCAGTTATAACTTTTCTATTATTAATAGTGATATATAGTTATATTGATAGTCTTGAAAAGAAGGGTTGTAAATGTGCTTTACCCTCAAATATAAACTTTGTTAAGAATTATACTATTTTTGCAATAGTCTATTTCTTATTCAATGCTTTAATCCCTCAATCATTCATAACTGAAAATTTTGGAGCTTCTGTTTCTATCTTTGCTACTTTCCTAGATTTAATATTCAATCTTGTGTTTATCTATTACATTTATGAAGTATTCAAATATACTCGCGCTCTTGTAAATGAAAAATGCAAATGTTCAGTTGATTCTCGTCGTGAAATAATTATGACTGGTGCTATAATCGAATTCTTCTTAATATTTTTGGTTTTCATTGCTAATATCTTAATAGCGGTTGGTCTTGGCGCTGGTTTATTAGCAGTTAAAAGTATAAATGATGGCGCACAAGATTTAAGTAATGCTATTCACGATCCAATCGGTTCATTAACTAAAGTTCCTGAACGCATTAAGACCACTATTGAAAATATTAATACTTATATCGAAAAAACAAGTGAAGAAATATCTAATTTAGGTTCAAGTCACGAAGTTAAGAGTATTCCAGAATTACAATTAATAAAATCAAATACTCATCAATCATTAAATGCTATAAATAAATTAGGTGGTCGTTTAGCTCGTGCTGCTCGTCGCTATTAAATATTCAAAGTTCTAGAATTATTATTTTTTTTTCCTCTTGTTGATGATTTCAATATCTTAATATCAGCAGCATCTTCTATAATTGATGTTATTTCTTCATCACTTATTGATAAAGTTTCTATTTTTCCATCATCATCATTGTGATTTAATGATATATTATTATGAACATTATTTATTATATTATTAATATCATTTTCTGATCTAAAATTTTTATTATTATTAATTCTATTAGAATTCATATTTGTATTCATATTCTCAGGTGGTTTAGGAATATTATTCAAACCACTAAATAAATTATTCACCATTCCAAATAATCCCGATGGATTACTGAATAAACCATTTATACCACCACCACCACCTCCATTATTATTACTATTGCTCATTTGTCTTGATGATGAATTTGGAGGTGGTTGAATAGTTGAAGTTGGATTTGGCGCTGTTGTTGATGTACCCATATTATTATAAATGAATTGTTTTGCGGCAGCATTTTGGAATTGTTTCATTAATTCAGGATTTGCTTTTAATACTTCTTCAACACCTGGAATTGGACATTCCTTAAACATCTTAGAAGTTAAATGGAACATAAAAGCACTTCCCGCTAAACTTATAAATAGTCGTAATTCAGGAGGCATTGATTTCCCTTTCGACTTATACTTCAAATGTAATTCTTCAAAAATATCATCGAAATCATCAATATTTTCGTGAACTTGTTCAGACCAACCATCTAATTGAATTGTAAAAGGATTATAGCGAGTATTTAAATATTCAGTTCCTGTGACAAATGCCATAAGCATCTTGCGCTGAAAACGGATACTACTATCAATTTCTCTATCTCGAACAATTTTATTATATTCATTTCTCATATCTTCAATATTTGAATTCATTGTGAAATTATGAGGAATTCTAGCACCTTTTGACGATAATCTATTTAATTGATATAATATTTCTTTCTTTTCATTCTGAATATCTTTATAAGAAGTTATTTTTCTTTTATTTCCACCACCATCTTCGCGATCTTCTCCTTCTTCATCGTCATCATCTTCTCCTTCTTCTTCATCATCTTCACCATCTTCACCTTCCTCACCGTCTTCTCCTTCTTCATCATCGTCTTCTGCTTCTTCCCCTTCTTCATCATCGTCGTCATCGTCATTAACTTCATAAACAATTTCTTTTTTCTTATTATTGATTTTTCTATTTCCACCTCTTTCGCTTCCACTAGAACTACTATTACTATCGCTTTCAACTTTCTTTTTCTTTTCAATTTTGATATTATTATTTATATTAGTAATTGATGGATTGATTAATTTCTTATTCTTTTTTGGAAGATTATTATAAATACTTGAAGAATTTGATATAGACGACATAGAAGATAATGAAGCTATTTCATCGCTTATTTTGTTCTTATTAAATAATAAATTTGTTTCGTTTAATCCTCCTTTAGCAGGTAAATCTAAATATTCTGCCATAAATACTCGCTCTTACTAAAAATTTATATGTTTATATTTCTTAAATAAACGAGAAATAAAGAAAAATAATTATACTTATAATAATATAATGGAAAATATTGAAAATATTAATGAAATTTTAATCAAAATAAATAAACTCGAAGATAAATATTCAAAATTAAAAAAAGAATTTAACGAGATTAAGGAAAGATTTCAGAAGTTGGAGAAAACTAAAGTTATTTTCTAAAAGAAATTAAATAATCTTTTGAAGAAACTAGGGGGGTCTTGTTGTTCAATTTTTATATCATTCATTGAAACAGAAGGCAATTGTATTGTTTTATCTTTGATATTAGTTTCAATATCACTTTTAATTCTATCTAAATTACCATTAATTCCAATATTACTCTTAATATCATTTATCTTTCCACCAATATTCATTCCTACGTCATTTATCTTTCCACCAATATTCATTCCTACGTCATTTATCTTTCCACCAATATTCATTCCACTAACTCCAATATCATTTATCTTTCCACCAATATTCATTCCACTAACTCCAATATCATTTATCTTTCCACCAATATTCATTCCTACGTCATTTATCTTTCCCCCAACATTCATTCCAAAATCTTTAATTCCATCAACTTTATTTTTAATATTAAGTTCTATGTCATTTTCAATTCTATCAATTGTTGGTTTTATATTTAAATTGAATTTAGTAGGACAAGTTTTATTTTTATGAACTTTATTATGAATATCAATATCATCATCGTCATTATAATTGAATTTAACTTTTTGTATTTTTAATTTATTTATCTTTGTATCGTGATGATGATTAGTATCATTTTTGTCATCTATTGAAGTTATAGGACAATTTTTATTATTAAGACCAGATAAATAATAGATATTATAACGATTTAATGCATTGACATTCATAAATAAACTTTTATAATAAACAAAATTATATAAATACATTGAAATATTACCATCTTTATTTATGATAACTTGTTTAGATCCTAATGTTATTTTCAATTTATTTTTATTAGTAGTATCATAAAAATTATTATTAATAACTAATGAAATTTTATCGCTTGAATATAATAATCCAATTAATAAATTATTATTTTTTTCAATAATATTTTTATCAATATTATTAGCAATTGTATCATAAATATTATTTCCAATAGTCAAATGAATGTCATAATTATTATTTGAATTTTTAATTAAATTAATATTAATAATATTAGTTGTATAATCATTATTTATTTTTTCAGTATTACCTGTCATCTCAAAAATAATATTATCTGAATTTTTCTCACAAGAAATAATATAAACACTCATAAATATCGAGAATTCAGTTAATTCATAATTTTTATTATTATTGGCGAAGTAATAACAATCTGGACCATTTAATTGAATACCTGTTATATCTGCTCCCATAGCACCAATTTTATTATTTAATAAATTTTTTCTTAATACTATCGTTTTTTCAAATTTAAAATATTTTTTCTTTCTACATTTCTTATCTTTATCATCTTGTTCATCGTCACTATCACTTTCACTCTCATTATCTATATCATACCATTTACCTTTTTCTAATTTTAATTTATTAATATCTTTATAAGTATTTATACAAATAAATTTAAATCCTTTATATGGAAGATTTAATTTATCATTTTCATAATCATCTTCATCGCTACTATCATTATCTTTTTTATCATCTTTCTTATCCTTATCATCGTCGCTCTTAATACCAATACCAATTTTAGGAAGATTTAAACCAAAATCAAATCTACCTAAATCAAAATTTTTTAATTTAAATATGCGATGTTGAAAATCATTATCATCAATATGTGAACCAATATCATTAATTGTTATAACATCTGAAAAACTTTCTTTAACTTTTATAAATGAAATTAATATTGATATTATCAATAATCCCAAAAAGAAACCAAATATTTTAATTAAAAAACTATTCATTTATTATAACACCTTAAAATTATATAAGAATTATTTTATTAATTAATTTAATAAAATAAAAGATGGTTAAAAAAGACGATGAAGAAAATAGTATTGCCAGTGATAATGACACAAATGAAGTTGAAGTGAAAGATGATGATGAAGACGATGAAGAAGACGACGAATTTGACGAGGAATGTGAAGATAAAGAAGATGATGACGATGAGGAAGAAGAAGAAGAGGAGGAGGAAGAAGAAGATGACGATGTTAATGAATATGATGATAAAGTCATTATGTTTGAATTATTTAAGAATTTTTTCGTAGATGATGAGGGAAATAGTGTAGCGACCAATCTTAGAGCAATTGCACACGAACTCCGAACTTTAAATAAGATTGCCAAGGTTCTTATTAATGATAAAAAAAAGTCTGATAGTTAATTATAATTTAAGCAATATTATAAACAATCTTAGCATATGAATAATTATTCATATTTTGCTCAGCAGTTCCTAATGGTAGGAGATATTCGCGCATACCATAGAAATTGGGATTACCTCTTGAACGGTCAGTAAGAGTTTTTAAGGGATTATAATCTTTTAATTCAATAATGATTTTTTTGTCATCTAGACTAAAAATAATAGGTGATTTTATCTTTTTATAACCATCTGGTGAATAATAACTATTAGGATATAAGAATTCAACATTAAAATCTCCATTATCATCAATAACTTTAAAATTAGGAGTATTTTCAAATGCTATTGTTTCACAAGGAAATGGAAGACATTTTCCAGAAAATGAAGTTATTCGATCGACAGGATTAGGAGCAATTAAAATTTTCTTATGATAATTATTAGGATTTTTAATATGACCTTTAATTAATAATTTATTATTTTTTTTATTTATAGTGCAAGAAACATAATCATTATCAATATTATCCATTATTAACAAATCTATTATAATAATTTAAAAAAATTTTGTAGTTCCTAATCCTTCTGGATTGGTTAAAACAGTTGAACAAGAAACCTCATCACATTGAACCATAAATTTATTATCAAGTTGTTTATTACCGACATTAATGACTTCCTTTCCAACTGGATTAATATTTAAAACAGCTCGTTGTCTATCTTCATTAACAATTGTTTCATAATTATTTTGTAAATAAAATCTCATTTCATTACTTGACTTAACCATATTATTAGTTTTAAGTTTATTTGCTAAATAGGAATTGAAAACACATCGAGTATTATAATCAGTAAATGAACGACCATCAGACATTCTTAAAGGACAAGGTTTATTATCATAATTAGATATACAACAACTCATTATTTATTTCTAATGTTAATAAATATAAAAATAATTTAATTCAATTCATGGGAATAACATAAATTATGAATAAATAAACTAGTTGTTCTTCCAACCCTCTGAGCTCTTCCTATTGCTTGATGTTTATCATTTCCCATATTATGAAAAATTATGATGTCTGTTGCATCACTTATATCAATCCCACTTCCAGCATATTGAGTATTTAATAAAATGATATTAATATCTCCTTTCTTAAATCTATTTAATACATTCATCATATGTGTAGTATTTCCTTTTAATAATTCATAATTATGACCATTATTTCCTAATTCTTGTTTAATTTTTTCGAAACTATTCTCATTTTTACTAAAAATTAAAAATTTACCATCAGGTTTTTCAGCAATTATTTTCAATAACGTATTTTCTTTGCTATAAATATCTTCCTTCTCAACTTCTTTATAATTATTATCAACAATTGCTATTAATTTATTCATATTATTAATATTATTTCTACAATAGGGACAATTCCTATTATTCTTCAACCATTTTAATAAACAACCACCACAAAATATGTGAGTGCATTCAATCATAATAGGATTTGTTATTAAATCCATACAAATTGAACAATTTTGCGAGGTTATATAACTAATTCTTTCTTTTAAATTATTTATCTTCTCTTCCTGTTGTTTAATTTCATTATCAATATTCTTCAATTTAATTAATTTCAATTCATTTGAAATATCCATCGAATTGATATAATTCTTCTCAGCTTCTTTATTAAATAATTCTCTTTTTAATTCTTTTAATACTAATTCTATAATATCATCTTCCTTCTCATTCTTTCCTCCTAATTCCTTTATAGCACCTATAATATCACCAGCATTAATTTTATCGAGAATATGATCAGTAATAAAATTTTTGATGATATTAATATTATTTGATAATTTACATAAATAATATTTCTCAATTGGTTCAGGTAAATCAAAACTTTTTTTAATAAAAGTTGTATTATTCTTAATCAACATCAGATTGATAAATTCATTATTAAATAATTCTTTCGTTATATTCGAATAAATGATATTATTTGAATAATTATGAAAATTTTTAATTAGATCTTCATAAGTTCCTGAAATTAACCATAAATAATTATATTTAATATCAATTGGAATATTTCTTATGATGTCATGTGCCTCATCAATAATAATCCTCTTCCATTTAGTTATAGTATCACCATAATATGAATGTAATAATTTAAAGGTTGTATTTTTAATTAGAATAATATCAAAAGAATTAAAATAATTAATTATATCATTATTATTTAAATTTGTCTTAATGGGCATTGATTTTTTTATGAAATTAATATTATCAATTGCTAAGACTTTGAGAGATGTGAATGTTTTAATCATATTCAACCATTGAATGTAAACAGGACCTCTTGGAACTATTATTAAAGTCGTATTTAAGAAATTATTATTTTGTTGTAGAAATAAATTCTTAGTTGATATATTCAAAAAACTATAAGAATTATTATTTACAAAATTTTTAGAATGAATATCATTTACTTTAATATTATTAACATTATTATTTGCAATTAATGCTAATGCTGTTAATGTCTTCCCATATCCTACCATATCCCCTAAAATTCCTACATTAGTAGAAACTGATATTATATTATTATTAATAATATTTGAATTGAAATATTTCCCATAAATCATATATAATAAAGAATTGTATTTATGAATGTTAGTGATTTTATAATTAATAACTCCGTTATTCTCCATCTCCATTGCTTTATATAATGCAGTTAATTGATGAGGTTTTAGTTTCAATTTAATTTTATCATTTTGTTCTATAATCTTATCAGTTTCATTTAATTCTATATCATAATAATTATTAGTATTTAATATCATTTGTTTTATATTTATTAAATAAAAATATATAAGGAATATAAATCTAATTTTAATTATAATAATAAGAAATGGGTGATAATAAGCAACAACAGCAAGTTTATGAAATAGTTGATAATAATAAACCATCAAACTCTGTATCAACAGTTAATGGTAATGAAGAAGTTAAGAAGAAAATTATTTTTGCTATTCCAGGTGATACTTTCTCATCTAAATTTCTCCTATCTTGGACTGCTACTCTAAACACTCTATGGGAAAGTAAGAAATATGATATAGTTGTGAGCACTGGCATAAGTTCTTATGTAACATTCGCACGAATGCAAACATTAGGTCTCGATGTTCTTCGTGGAATTGGTCAAAAACCATTTGATAATATGGATTTTGATGTTTGGGTAAGTATTGATAGTGATGTAATCTTCACACCTCAACAAGTCATTGATTTAATTGAAGCAACTTCTATTCATCCAGTTGTTTCTGGTATGTATAGAATGTCTAATTTAACTTCTTATGCAATTGTTAAGGATTGGAATACTGAATATTTTGCCAAAAATGGTAAATTCGAATTTTTAACTCCTGAGGATGTTGAGAAATGGAAGAAGGAAACATCTCTTAAATATTTACCTGTTTCATATGCTGGTATGGGATTTTTTGCAGTAACTCGCGAAGTTCTACGAAAAATGACTTATCCTTATTTCAATTGTGATCTTCAAGAGATTATAACAGAAGATGGAAAGATACTAAGAGACCTCTGTTCAGAAGACGTTGCTTTCTGTAAGAACATTCAAAAACTTGGTTATTCAATTGTAATTGATACAGATATTCGAGTTGGACATAATAAATTAATAGTTATATAAAAATAGATATGATGATTTCATTGAATATTATTATAATAATTATAATTCTAATAATTGCTTATTATTCTTTCAAATATTTAATATTTATTTTGATTGGTATGATATTATCATTATATCTATCATATAAATATTTATTACCTTTTTTTAGAAAATAATCTTTTTCTTATTTTTGTTTTATTCTATTTTTATTATAGATATGAATTTATATAAAAAAATTATTATTAATAATTGGGTTGATAAAAAGAAATCTAATATTAAGAAATTTGAGATTACTATTTTCAAAGATGATAATATTGAAAATGTGGCATCTAAGATTGCGAAGACAATAAATCCAAATTCTCGTTTTTATTTATGGAAGGGCAACAATTCAATTTTATTTTCAATTAAGAAAGTTAATTGGACTGGTTTTAATATTAATCCAATTTTAGCAAAAGATTTAAATAATAAGAAACAATTAAATGAACCAATAATTTATAATTATAATTATGGTTTATTTGATTTTTCTAGTGCTAATATCATTTTTGAGAAAGATTTTCCTGAATTATCTAATAATCCTTATTATTTCATTGATATTAAATTACCATCCTTAGCAGATATTAATAAAAAAGAAAAGATTTTAAAAGAATTAGATGAATTTGATTTGAAGGCAATTTCAGATACTACTTTAAATATCCATCGTTATGAATTAGAGAGCAAACTTACGAAGGATTTTGAATTAGTTGATTTATTTGAAAGATTAAATACAAATAAAACTTTTGAATTTATTCAATGGATTAATGATAATTATAAAATTATTTATAAAGTTCTTAAAAAAAATAGAATTACTCAGGATAAATTTACTAATTGGACCGATTTAAAGAAAATTAATAATATCAATCTCATCAATTGTTATTCAATTATTAATAGTGCAACTTTTGCTAAAATGACAATTGATGAGAAAATGAATATCGTCATCTCATATACCATCAATTTAAGAAAAGTTATTAATTGGGATGAAATAAATCAGCATATTAAAAATGTCGTTGATTATTGTAATAGTTTTTTAAATTATAAATTGAAAATTAAAGAATTGAGTATTAAAGCAAATTTTCAAATACAAATCGAGAATGTTTCTATTCAAAATCTTAAAAAGAAAATTAGTGAATATGTTGATATTTTTGATATTCTCAAATCAAATAAAGATACTATCAATCTGATTTATAAAAGAGCTTCTAATTATAATAAACAAGGATTTGATCCCTATTCATATATCAAAAATTGTTTATTTATGGGTATTGACGAAGATGATATTATTAATCAATTAGTTATTTTAAATAATTTAGATATTAAAGATGCTAAACAATTATTACAAAATGAAAAAGAATTAATTTATGAAATGGAACAACAAAACATTCAACAATCTGAAACAATTAATAAAATTAATACTCTCATAATTATCGAGAATTATAAAAATGGATTTCTTGTTAATATTATTAATATTCCTAATAAAAATGAATTAGAAAATTTCATTTATTGGTTCTCTAAAATTGTCGTAAGTGCCATCCAAAAACAAGCAAAAGCAAATAAGAAAATTATTAAATCTCGCTCTCCATCTCCTTCAAGATCATCTTCATTATCAAATAGATATATAAATAGTGATGAGGAAAATTTAGGGAAATTATCATTTTCATCTTCTTCATCTACATCAGGAGGTGCGTTAGGAAAGGAGAAACATAGTTATTTCATCAATGCTCTTCAAAAGGCTGATAAAGATTTATTTTTAGATAATTATGCCAGAAAGAAATGTCAGGCAATTAATCAACCGATTGTTATGACACCTGAATATAAAGAAGAATTAATTAAAAATAAGAATTATTTCTTTGATAATGATATTACTTATGGAAGCAAGAAGAATATCAAAAATGTTTATGCGTGTCCTCGTCTTTGGTGTCCTTTATCAAAAATTCCCTTAGATCCAAATAGAGATAATTATAAATGTCCAATTGATGGGGAAGAACCAATGGAAATGTTCTTCGACAATGATCCAACTAAGAAGAGATTTGTAAAATTAATTAAACCTGATGAGAATAATTTGTGCGTTCCTTGTTGTTTCAAGAAAGAACCAAAAGAAGATGAATTGAATAAATGTAAATTTTATAATGATACTATTGAAAAGAAAGAGAAGAAAGATGTCTATGATGATAAAGATGAAAATTATCTTGTGAATACATTACCTGTTAGATCTGGAAGATTTGGAATAATACCTAAAATTCTCCATGATTTCTTATTACCGAATGTTAAATATTCCTTATGTTCTAAATCATTGAATAAATATGATAAATGTTTTGTGAGAAAAGGAATTAATCATAGAACTAATAGAAAAATACTGAATATTTATAATGATAGTATTATTTCATCTATTGCTAATTGTTTAGATTTTAACACAAAAGATGATTTTGCTAATGATATTATTAAGAAATTGGATTTGATCACTTTTATCAGTTTAGAAAATGGGAATGTCTGCAAATCATTCATTGATTTATTACCTCTCATTCCAGAAGACAATGAAGAACTTATAATTGAATTAAAAGAACATTTGAAGAAATTTAAAATTAATTTTGGAAATATTGATAATAAATATACATTATCAAGATTATTAGGAATTTTTAAAAGTTATAAAAAATTCATTGATTATATTAAATCAAATGATTTCCCAACTAGCAAAAGTCCGTATTATTTATATTCATTAATAACTATCTTATATAACGTCCTACCAATCATTTGGGAGAAAAGTAGTGATAATATTTCATTATTATGTCCTTATTATACGACTTATGATGATTTGATAAGCACTATGGAATTAAATAGTAAATTTTTCATATTAATAAAAGAAAAGAATTATTATGAACCATTAGAATTAAAAAGTAAGAATAGTGATGGAGAAAAATTATTATCAATAAATGATTATCCTCAATTAAATAAGGTTTTTAATCAATGTAAATCTTTAAAATCTAAGATGAATGAAGATAATATTATCTATAATAATTTATACTCCTTAAATACTTGGATAAAAACAGGAGATTTGAAGATAAATAAGAAGTTTATAATAAAGACTGTTCTCATAAATAGTGATTTATCATTGTCTCATTTCATAACAGATGATAATATTATTATTAATTTTGATAAAATTAGTTGTAGTTATTTACCAAGAATTTTAATTGATTTTGAAATTAAAGATATTGTCTTCTATGATGATTTAATAGAAACTTCATTTGATTTAAATGTTCTTATAAAAGATTATAAATTATTTACGGAAAAATGTAATTCGTTGAAAGTGAAATATGATTTTGGAGAATTAAAGACAGAAACACAAACTGAATATTATTATACTTCTAAAATTAAAAAACAATTAATAACAAATGATATTATTCATTCTAGAATTATAGATGATTTATATAAATATAATATTCATAATAGAAATTTTAATAAGAAATGGTTTCAATTACAATTAATGATTTATATGAAAATATTATCTTTGAGTGATAAAAAATTTGAAGAATTATTAGGATTGAATAGAAGTGATAGAATAAAAGAATTATTTAAGATTTTGAAATTAGATAAGAACCCAAATAAAAATAAATTAAGAATTATTTTAGAAGAATTGCCCTTCAATTCTAAATTGAACATCAAGAAATATTTAAATAATTTTATCATTTATTATAAATATGATTTCTTAAATCCCCTAATTAAAGAAGAAAAGAAACAATTCGTATTTTCACAAACTGCACTTCAACATTCAATACCATCAAAATTATTAATTTATCATCCATCAACACCAAATACTCAATTTAGTAATATTAAAAATAAGGATTTTGTTTTTAATTCAACTGATTTAAATGAGATTAAGGAAGAATTACCTGAGATTTTCACAGGAACAATTGAAAATTTAAATAGTAAATGGGTTATGCATAAGAAGTCTAAATGGGTTAATATGGTTTATTTGAAAAATAAGAATTATAATATTGATTTTATTAAAAACTTTTATTTATGGTTGGCAAAAATTTTAAATATTAAAACAAGTTATGAAGACTTGGAAATAGCATCTATCAATAATATCAAATCTATTTTTTTGACTAAGAATTATGAGGAAGTTAAACCATTATTAAAAGATTTATTTGATGATCCTTATTTTTCTAATTTAATATTTAAAATTATTAATAAGAAATATACTAATTTTAATGTTTTTATTGAGAAATATTATTCAATAACTTCTATGAATGAAAGAAAGGATTTATTAAATGAAATTATTAAATTTAAAATTTTCCCAAATGATTTCTTCATAATAGCAATGTCAAAAATATTAAATATTAATATTATAACTATTCATAGAAGTAAATATGGCGCTAATGATAAAGATAAACCAGTTGTAAGAGGTGATATAGATGATTTATTATTATCATCAACTTTTTATAAAGCACCAATAATCAATTATGAAAATAGACCTTTAATTATTTTATATAAATATTTTGATACTAAAAAACTAATTTATAATTTAATTATTGATAAGAAGATTGTTCCCATTAATGAAAAAGTTATTTATTTTAAGTTAAGCGAAGTTCCAATGGCAATTAAATATCTAATCGAAGAACATATAAAAAAAACTTAATTATAATTAAATAAAATGAATAAAAATAATATTGAATTGAAAATTATTGAAAAATCAATTGATATTAATACTATTACAACTTTTGATTTGATTAATTTCATAATTCAAGAAGTTGAAGAAGTTAAAGATTTAAAGAAAAAAGGACCTGAAAAGAAACAATTAGTTATTAATCTAATTGAAGATTTTATTATTGATGGTGAAAACATCTTTTGTAAATCAAATAATCATAGTGTGATTTATGATTTAATAACTTTGAAAAATACTAATATGATTGGTGCAATGATTGACAATTTTATTTTTTGTGCAAATGGAAAATTAGATTTAAATTTAAAATCAAATAAAAAAAAATGTTTTTGTTTCTTTTAAAACAAGTGATAATAAAAATTGATTTTTATTTTTTTATTATTAATCATTCAGATAGGAATGGTTCTTTATAAGACTTTTTCAAAAGAAGATTTGGATACTTTAATGAATAAAGAAGAATATATTGAGATGAAATTAAATGACTTCAATGATTTATTATATCTCATTGAAGTCAATAATTTTGATATAAAATCATTCAAATTTTATATAAAAAAAGAAGAAATAAAAGAATTTACTGTCTGAGAATTTCAATTTATTTAATGACAATCGTCTGTTTTGTCATTTTATAGCAATCATCTTTCTTTTTGCTAATATCAATATTAAATTTAAGATTTTCTTCTAAACATTGATTATCATTTTCATCATCTTCTTCTTCATTCTCAATTTCATCAACATCATCTAAATTATATTTATTTTCTTTTATTTGTTTCTTAGTGGTTCTTAATAATTCCATTAAGTGTTCTTCGTCAATGACTATATCAAAGTTTCCAGATCCACAATTTGGAACTTTTCCTAACATAACTTGGGGAGAAACTCCACTCGTATTATCATATTCTGAGAAAATACTTGCATTAATTAACATATCAACACTCTCCTCAAATGATGATTTACTCAAAGCACTACTAGCATTTCTATTAATTCCGTGTCTGTCAATAGACATTAAATTTCCTCTAAATGTCATCGTATCTATCAATAATGATAAATGACGATAATTCATAGAACCTTCACCAGTTACATTAACTAATTCGTGATATAATGCATTTCTAGCAGCTTCAATTCCTAGAACATCATAAATTTCTCTAATATCATTTGAAATTGTTCTAGTAGCATCAATATTAGGATTTGATAATATTTCAATTAAATTAGTTCCATCCGTATCTAATACCCATTCTACAACCTTATCAAATACTTCCTCTTCTTGATTATAAATATCATATTTCTTTTTATTCAATGATACTTTATTAATCCCCTTAATTCCTTTTAATAATACTTGATAAACGATATTATGTTCCATTGCTTTTAATGCAGCAATTTCATCTTTATTATCAATATCTTTAAGAGCGAAATCAGTTAATCTAATTCTGAAAATACATTCATCAGCATTATCATCACTATAAACACAATCAATATATTTATTATATGCTTTATTTAATTTTGTATAAATATCAATCATACGTAATCCATAAGAATTCATTTTCTCTTTATTGAATTTCATTCTTAAAATCCAAGGTGAGTCACTATGACATTTATTAACACTTGTATCTAATGTTGAAAATTTATTATAAATTTCTAAAATCTTCTTATCTGCTTCAATAGAAGTTTCTAATTTTCCATTATCCCAGAAAATCTCAGAATATTCAAGGATGTTTGCGAGTGTTGTAATTTCAATTGAATTTTTAATAGACATTGCAATGCTTTTCGTCTTCTCAATTCTTTCATCATCAAATGCAATTCCATCTTCTGCTATTTTTGGATTTTTAACAGATGCCACATCTGGTTTCATATAAATAATTAATGTTGGTGTTTTAGTTTTCTTCGTAGCACTTAAAATCTCTTTCAATCTTGGAACACCACTAGTTGCTTTAACTGCTGCCGCTGTTCCTGAAACGTGAAATGAATCAAGTGTCATCTGAGTTCCCATTTCTCCAATTGTCTGAGCAGCTATAATTCCTACCATTTCACTTGGTTGAGCAATTGCTTCTTTGAAATATTCATAAATTTGATGAACAATCCAATCAAACATAGATTTATTAAAATTTTGTTCAATGATTAATTTCTTAGGTGATAAATAAACTCTTGTTAGAATGTGTAAATAAATCATTCCTTGTTCAGTATCTTTGATATATAAATTCTTATTGATTTCATCTATTTTATCTAAGATATAATCAGGTGTTAAATCAGTCAATGTTCCTTTAATATTACAACTTTCTCTTCTCTTAATAGAATTCTTAATAATTCGATTAAAAGGAATTGGATAATTAATTATAGCATTCTTTCTATTCTTATTAACTTTATTAATAATGAATAATTTATCTTCAATTAATAATTTAAAATGTTCTTTACATCTGTCATAAGTATTCTTAGTGATCGTTTTCTTAGCATCTTCTGTTAGATATAATTCAATTTTATCTTTTGATGTTAAATTATATTTAATTTCCATATCCATAAATTTCATTTCAACTGTTGGGATTAATTGGGTTTCTATTTTACACCCATCCATTCCATCTTCGCCATAAATAAATTGAATAATAGAACCATTCGCATTTCTAACAGTATTATCATAATTAATCTTTGCATCTTCCATTGCTTTTACTAATCTTCTCTGAATATAACCAGTTTCAGAAGTTTTCACAGCAGTATCAATGAGACCTTCACGACCTCCCATAGCATGAAAGAAAACTTCCTGAGGTGATAATCCACTAATGAAACTATTCTCAACGAAACCTCTCGCTTCTGGTCCATCATCATATTTCGTATAATGAGGCAATGTTCTATCAGTGTAACCATATGCAATTCGTTTACCATCCACATTCTGCTGACCAACACAAGCCATAATTTGAGCAATATTAGTTTCTTTACCTTTCGATCCAGATTTAACCATATTAAACATACGATTAGTTCTTTCATCAATCTTTGCTAAACTGATCTTAGCGACTTCATTAGTAGTTTGATTAAGAATTCCGATAATTTCTCTTTCTAAAAATTCTTCATTTGAAAAGATTGAATTATTATCTAAATCACCTTTTCGCATATCTTCCAATTTCTTATAAGCACTTGCTTTCATTTCTTTGATTTTATTATTCAATTCTAAATCAGTACTTGTATCAGTAACTAAGTCACTAATACCAATACTAAAACCAGATGTTAATAACCATCTACAAATTAATCGTTGAGTATTATCAAGGAATTTTTTAATTTCAACTGGTCCATAATCGTGAAAGATTACTGGAATTAATCCGTTAGTGATATTATGAAATACTGATTTATCTAATGTTCCAGATATTAATTTACTATTATTGATTACAACTTTTTCTCCTGCCTTATTATTCATTTCTATGAACAATGAAGGAGGCATAATCTCAGAAAATAAATCCTTTCCTGTATAAGTATAATTACTCGATTTAGAAGGTTTTTTTAATTGTCCTTTAAAATAACTATTAATCATTTGTAAATTTGCCATTTGTTTATCAGCAACAACAACATAATCCTTAGTTGCTCTGAATGATCCTACTAATGTATCTTGAACAACTTCAATACTTGGTTTTCCATCTCTTGGTGCGAGAATTAAAGATGAAACTGCTGCTAAATCTTTCAATTCACTCATAGTTTGAATATTTTGAGGGCAATGTAAATTCATTTCATCACCATCAAAATCTGCATTATATGGAGGAGTATCTAAGACATTTAAACGGAATGTTTGATAGGGCATAATAATAACTTTATGACACATCATACTCATCTTATGTAAAGATGGTTGGCGATTGAATAAGACATAATCACCATCTCTCAAATGTCTATGAACAACATCTCCATATCTTAATTCACTTGAAATTTTATTCAAATCTGCATATTTTAAATTAATTGGTCCTAAATCATTCACTCTTTTTACATATTTAGCACCAGGCCATTTATTCGAACCATTTAAAATTAATTTCTTCATTTCTTGAATATTATATTCATTTACAACTTCTTGAAAAGTAATGTTCAGAGCGACCTTAATAGGCACTCCTAATTCATCAATACTAATATAAGGATCAGGAGTAATAACAGAACGAGCAGATTGATCAACACGTTTTCCATTTAAATTACCTCGAATTCTTCCTTCTTTCTTCTTCATTCTATCACAAACACTTCTCAATCTTCTCCCATTTCTCTGTTGAGAAGGTGCTAAACCAGGAATTTGATTATCAATGAATGTGAATACGTGATATTGTAAAACCATAGTAATTAATTTAATTGTTTCTTCACTAGCACCTTTATTAATTTTATCAACAATATTATTATTAGTTTTGATAATATCACTTAATTTATGAGTTAAATCATCTTCTCTTCGTTGTCCATTCTCTTCAATAATACTTGGTCTTACTGCTGGAGGAGGAACTGGAAGGACGGTACAAATCATCCATTCAGGTCTATTCCATTTCGGATTAAATCCCATTAATTCCATATCTTCATCAGTAATTCTTTTAAAAATTCTTAGAACGTCTTCGGCAGTCATTTCTTGTTGTACAGAACTCTCTTTTGCTTTATCTTTCCATTCAGCAATAATTTTCATAGATGCCTCTTTATTATATCTATCAGGTTGCTTACTACCACAACCTATATGTTTATCATCACCGCATAACTTAATCTTAGTGGTTGTATTACATAATTTAAAATAAGCTTCCCATCTTTTCTGATTATTTTTGATACTCATAATTTTATTCATTTCATTTTTCAATTCTTCATTCGTAGTATGAGGTGAAATCAATATTCTTGAACATCTATAACAAACACATTTTAAAATTTTCTTAACTATATCAAAAAACATAGCGTGATAAACAGGTTTTGCTAATTCGATATGACCGAAATGACCAGGGCAGAAAACATTCTTCTGTTCACAAGTAGTACAAATCTTATTATGTTCTAAGACACCCATTCGCGGATCAAATAATCCACCAATAACAGGTTCACTACCAGCATAAGTATCTGTTTTATTAACTTTTACTACGGAACGTTTAATAATCTCTTCTGGTCCTAAAACACTAAATTGAATACCTTTTACTTCTTCAATAATTACTTTTTGTGAATTATAAGACAATTCACTGTATATTGACATATCTATTTATTATATAAGTTAATTTTAAATATTATTATAATCAATTTTTTTTGCTGAACAAATTTATATAATTATCATAATATTTCTTTTTCATATCATCGTAATTCTTTAAAATTCCTTGATTGTATAAAAATTTCTTGGGAAATAAATTATAATAATTATTTTCATTAAATAAAACGTAAATGACTAAATAAATTAAAATTAAAACCATAATAGAACGTTTAATATCTCTAAGAGGAACATAAATCAAACCTAATAAAATCAATGTTTGAATTACTTTATTTTTCAATAATTTTTTTTGAAATTCTGTTAATTCTAAATCTAAATATCTCGCTCCGACTTGCATAGCAACAACTGAAAAAATTAATATTGGATCAAAAACTGGAATTGGAATACTCATTTAAATAATCCTTTATTAATTCTAAATAAAAATAATTGAAATCTTATCTAACGAATAATAAAAATGGATACGATGTACTATAGTTAGCAGGACCGCTCGATTGGCAACAAACAGACATATTTCCCGCGGAATAACCAAGACTTAGACCAACACCTGCCGAAACATCAATCGATGTCATATCAACACCCCCATTTTCATTATAAGCTGCACCAAATCTCACATAATGAGGTCTTCCTAATTGAGATTTAAAATTTAAATTTAATCCAATTACTTTAACAGATATTTGTTGACTAAAATAATTAGTTTTAAAATTTAAACCATCTACATTTGTTATATAATTTCTATCAAAATTGTCATAATTATTATAATAACTTATTCGTGTCATTGTTGATTTTGAACTATAAGTTTCTCTAATTTGATCGCTCGTTATTTTTCTATTTTCACTATTACAATATATAAAATCACATATATTTTGTTTAAAAAAATCTGCTAATGAAAGATCATAATTATTTTGTAATTTATAATATGAACGCAAATAATAATTATTATTATCAATATTTTTAAATCTAAAAGGATCATTATAAATAACTAAAATTTCTTTAAATTTATAATAATTGAAAATATTTGTTTTAATTTCAGTAGTAATATCATTTAAAATATTTGTATTATTTATATTTATTGGTGGTTTCGTAGTATATGTAGTCCAATGAGTTGACTCAAAATTGAAAGTATTTTGCTCATATCCACCTTTCATTGCCAACATCCAACCACCTCCATAAGGATTTGGATTATTATCTGATAACATTCTATATTTTCCTACATTATCTAATAAACAATATACTTTTTCTATTATTTGATTATTTTTACTATCTGTCATTTTAATATAATAATAACCATTTGCAGTATTTTTAGTAATTCTATTTATAGTTATTGCATCAGGTGCCGCTGTTAATTCTGATAAACCATCATTTGGAATAAACATTGAATCATTTAGTAATGGTAATTGATAATTATTTGAATTAAGATAATAAATTAAATTTTTAGAAACTAAATTTAAATCTGCATCACTTATTATTCTATCCCATATAATTAAATATGATAAACCAAAATCAGATTTCTGATTACTTAAACCATTAATTGTTAAAATATAATCATTTGCACTATCTTGATTTGGATCAAATGGGATATTATCTATTGTTCCAATAACAGGTTCAAGTCCCGATGGTTCTCCATTATATAATATATTATTATAATTCTTATTATTTGGTATTTTTGTATTCATATATCCAGAAGTTTTAACACAAGATACAAGCCAATTATTAGTATCTTTAATATTACCTGTTATTTCATCTTTGCCTTTCCATTTTTTATTTTTCATAACTTTATTTCTACCAGACCAATGTCCAATTAAGAAATCAACATCATTATTATAAATTTTTGATGTTATAATACGTTGTTTATTTGATTGACCTGTGTATTTTGTAATAGCACATATTGTATAAGTTCTAGGTAAAGAACCAAATGGAAATAATATTTGTAAAGATGGAGATCCTTTCAAATATTGAATATTTGTTTTAACAGAAATTATATTTCCATTTTCATCATATCCAGAATAATATGTATCATCTGTTAATATTGAATTATTATAATTTTGTAATTCATTATTTGGATCTAAAATAGTTGCATGTCTATATTCTCTACCATATAAATCCTTTAAAACAACTTTTCCACAAGATGTTATAATATCAGGACCATTATATATTCCCCAAGGCATATATTGACGACATATTCTTAGAAAATTATCTGATAATATTGTTGCATCAAAAGTAGTATCTGGTAGATCATTAGTATTGGGATCCATATAAATATCTTCACTAGTATCTGGTGGTGCAGAATTTATACCAGAACCATGTAAAATTATTTCAGAATCACTAGCTTGTTGACTATTTCTTGCATCAATTGCTAATTTTAATTGCGATTCTTGATATTTTAAAGCATAATTTTGTCTAGTTAATCCTTTAACATTAATATAATATAAATTAAAATTATCTTGATTAATATTAATTATAATTTTTTTATATAATGGTGTTGTAAATATTCCAGAAGATGCATTATAAGTAGTAAATGTAAATGTATAAATATATACATTTCCTATTGAAGAACTATTATAAGTAAAATTTATTGGCATACAAATACCTTTTTCAGATGAATATATTATATCATCATAAGAACTATCACAATAAAAAAAACTAATATTTGTAATATCAATATTATTAGTTGCAATAATAACACTATCTATATATAATGAACAATCTATATCATTTTTTAGAAAACCAATACTAAAACAATTTACTAATTTAATATTATTACTAGATGTTATATATTTTACTGTATTTAATGTATTTTTATTAAAAGTAATATAATTATTTAAACTGCTAGTTGAAAATAAATTAAATAAATTATAAGCACTTTTAGCATTACAAGTAGAACTTATATATATAATATAAGTGTAAATATCATTAATTGGAATATTAGTTATAGTATTTGTATTTTTTACAATTTGATTATAATTTTGATGAATTTGAAAATAATTTCCCAAATCACCAGAAACACTTGGCCAGATATTATCATCTAATGTAGTTGCTTTTCCTACATCCATTAATAAATCAAATTTAATAATATTAGATCCATTGACAAAATTTTCTATCGTTTTTACATAAATGATTTTATATAGAAAATACCATATTGCTATTAAAAGAATTAAAGATAATAGTAATAACATTAATTTTAAACCATTCATTATAATATCTATATAATATTTATATATTTAATATAAAATTTTTTTATCGTTTGTTTAATAATCATATAAATTTTATTATTATAATTGATATATGCAATATTATTATCACGATTATCAATTAAAAAATTATCATAAATATGACAATTTTTTAGAGTAAAACATAATTTTTTTTGAAATTCATAAACATTCATATCTTCATCTAAAATTATTAAATGATTATCATTCATTATTATTATTATTATTAATATTAATATTAATATTAGTTTAAATAATCTTCTGTAATATAACAAATTTGAATTCCGTTATTTGGAGAAACAATAGATAAATTATTAAATTTATCTGTGTTTGCTTGAGATCTTAAAATTGAGATATTAGTTGGAAGAATATTGGATAATAAATTATTTTCAGGAGTTCCAATTGCACAAATATTTACCAAACTTGAAGTAATATTACTTGACATATAAATATCATATTGTAAGATGTTCGGAAAACCTGAATTAAAATTTTCAAAATTATCTTCTGCTTGAAAACATTTGATATTAAATAATCTATTATAATTGCTATTTCCTGAACCTATCAAATTTGTTTTAGTAATTTTTGTTAAATCTATATTACAACTATAATAATTAATACCATTGAAATTAAATGATGAATTTGTGGGTAATGTGCATAAATATCCATATTTCTTTTTAAGATTTAAATTATTAACGGATAAATTGCTTAAATTTGCTAATTTAACGTAGGTATTACTTAAATAATCCCCATTTTCTTGAATTTGATTTGAAACTTTTAAATTACTATTAATAACGGTGGTATTATTAATAGTCATTAATGATGTATTGAATATGACATCAGTTCCTGTATATTGAAATGAAGAATTAGTAAAAATTATTGCACCATTAATACAAGTTTTTTGTGAACTAATATAAACATTACAATCAGGATAAGAATTCTCTGTTAAAGAATAACCTATTTTAAGTATTCCATTATTAACAATGCCATTCGTTTTTAAATTATTTGTAATATTTGCATTTCCATAAACATTTAATTTATAACTATTATCATTTATAGTAGTTGTTCCAATACCTACATAACCATTAAAGACATTATAAGAACTACTTCCGATTTGAATTAAATTTCCATTTAAATTTAATTTATAATTATTATCATTTGTTTGAGTATTAATACCAATATTTCCATTATTATCAATAATTAATGAATTTGCAGTTGCATTTGAATTAATATAAAATTGTTGTTTCCAAGTATTTAAAGAGGGATTTATAGAAGAATTTTCAAAATCACCAAAACTAAAATTATAATTATTATCATAACCAATTTTAAAATTACGATTATTCTGTGATATTATGAGTGTTGAATCATTTTGATTAATATTACCGATATGAAGATTTCCAATTGGATTACTATTATTAATTCCAATATAATTATTACTTGAAATAACAATTGAATTCGAGGAAGCATTTGAATTAATTATAAATTGCGAAATCCAACTATTATTAATAAGATTTGAATGACCTATTATTAAATTACTAGTATTATTATTAATATTTCCAAATTTAAAATTATTAAGAAGAAGAGAACCATTATTAATATGAACTTTTTCATTAGGATTAGTTGTTCCAATACCTATATTTGAATTTAAATATAAATTTGATGATATGAATGTATTTCCATTAACATTCAATTTAAAATTATAAGTATTAGTAGTTCCAATTCCAATATTTCCATTAAAATCAATTCTCACATTCTCATTATTATTAGTATAAAATTTATGAATACCATTATTTGCTGATGCATAATATTCGATATTACTAGCATTCAAAAAAATCTTAGTATTATTAATACTATCATAATTATTTAATCCAAATAATGCGGTACTATTATCATCTTTATTTATTGTAAATTTACCACCATTACCAATTTGAAATAATCCTACTGGATTTGTTATACCAATACCAATATTACAATTTGCTGTTAAATTTAAAATTGGATAAAAATTACTAGTTGTGAAAGATAAATAATTATTTAAATTTTCATCTCCTATATGATTATAATTAGTATAAAATCCATTTCTACTGCTATTATTTTTTCCAATAAATTGTGATATATATTTATTAGTTTCTAAGATTGATGATGCATTCCAAATACCTGTTAAATTACTATTCGTATTTATATGTAAAGTTCCATTAAAATTATTAGTTATTCCAATGCCAATATTACTTAAACAACTTAAAATATTTGAAAAAACTGAATAATAATTAGCTGTAAAATTAGAAGTAATAATATTAGAAGAAATGATATTATTAGAGGCAAAAATATCATTATAAAAAATATTTTTATATGATGTCAGAGATGTTTGAGAGTTTGATTGATTAATAATTCCATTATAAATAAATGTAGACCCATTTACATTTAAATTAAAATTAGGATCATTAATATTTGTATTAATACCAATATTTCCATTAGCATCAATCATTAATGAATTAGGTGATGCATTTGAATTAATAATAAATTGAGAATTCCATATATTCAAATTTGAATTATAATCACCTATAATAAAATTATAATTATTATCATATCCTAATTTGATATTTGTATTAATATTATTATTATTATTAAATTTAGAAATCATAATTGTTCCATCACTTGAAGAATTTGTTGAACCAATATGAAGATTTGCCAATGGTGATGTTGTTCCAATGCCAATATTTAAATTTGCATAAATATTTGAAGATGAATAAATAAAACCATTTACATTTAGTTTATATGGAGAAATATCATCAATAGTATTAATACTAATATTTGAATGACTATAGATATTATTTCCTGAATGTTTCCATTCTTTTTTAGTCTCAATACCATTAAATTTAATTTGATTTAATATTAAATTAGTAGCATTAATTAATTGAGTTATTATTATTCTATAAAAATAATAACTATTAATATTTGTTCTTAATGGAATTGTGCAATAAGAAAAATTGGATGGATAATAAATTCCGTTGTTATAATATTGCCTACAATTTATATATGAACTAGAATTAATAGTATAATCATTTAATAAAACATCCCATTGAAATACATTATCTGGACTAATATTCAAATTTAAATCTGATGTTGCCAAAACAGTAATTTTTTTAGGTGCATTATTAATTGAATTAACAAAAAATTCAATATTATTTAAGATAAAAGATTGAGAATAATAATATTGAACCCAATGACCAAAAATAGAAATTGGATTTGTAGTTCCACTAGTATTATAAATAGTTACATTCAATGATCCATTATCATTACCATAATAATAATTATTATAAATATCACTATATGCTCCCATTACAGGACTTTGAATTAATTGCCAAGGCAAACTATTAGATGAATTATATGTATTAAATAATTGATATGATTTTTGTATATTATTTCCATCAGGACTTTGAACTTCTAGTCCTCTTTTACTCGTAGATGTTACTATTTGATATATTCCATTTCCATATGGAGAATTAGTAACAACATTTGAATAATTAGAACTATATTGATAATTTTGCGGAGGGTAATAATTATATGGAGTACAAGCTGCTATTTTTCTATCAAGAATTTTATCATAATAAATAATATTAGAATTATAAACATTTGATGAAATATAAATATTTGATAAATTTGAATTATTTTCACTAATATTTCCCAATGCAATAATATTATTTTTAGAAATAATATTTCCACCAACTGTAATAATATTTAAAGAATTATTATAATCAGGATCAGCATTAAAACCAAAAGTACATTTATTAGTAACAATATTAGTATTATAATCTGATCCAATAACACGATCACCATAACCTACATAATAATCATTACAAGTATTATAATTATAATAATTAATTGGACTAGCAGTAACTTTCCTAAATTCAATTTTATAAGTTGAAGTACTTAATCTTCCTGATATAGTTGATATTAATTGATCAGATATTGAACCACCGATTAAAGCCTTAACCTCATTATCTACAACAGCAATTTTATCTGTTACATAAGTAGTTGTTGTATAATTTCTAGCAAATGCATTCGAATAAATATTAATATAATCATTTATTTTTAAATAATCCGTATCTGCGACACTATTTAATAAAAAATTTGGAACATCAACAATATTATTATATTTGATATTTAAAATATTTGAAGCATTATCACAAGCAATAGTTGCTGCATATAAATTACCATAAATACTACATAAATTTAAATTAGCATTTTCAGTATTTTCATCACCTAAAACTAATTTATTACTTGTTTGTTTTAATGAAATTGTTGAAATTTTTGTAGTAGGATTATATGTATTTAACCAATCATAATTATTATTATTTAAATATATTGAACTTGCTGCATTACTTGATAAATATATATTACTAATATTACAATCGCCAAAACTTAATGAAGAACAACTGATTGCTCCATTAACTCTGAATTTATATATCCAAGTCGTTGTTGAACTAGTATTACCAATCGTAGTTGTAATCTGATTAGAACAATTATTTGTCCCAATACCAATACCATTAGCAGAATTATTTAAAAAATTATTATAAATTGTATTTGTGCTAACATTCGAAATCCAATTATTTAAATTTGATAAATCTGGTTTGTTAATCGTAATATTATTAAAATTTAATTGAGTAATATTAGAACCAATTCCTATTATTGAAGATGCATTTAATGATCCATTAATATTTAATTTATAATTATTCGGATTATTAGTATTTATACCAATATTTCCAAGATTATCGATAATTAATGAATTAGTTGGAGCTGCCGAATTTATTGATAATTGTTTATTCCAATTATTAGTACTTAAATTACAATTACCAATAATAAAATTACTATTATCATAACCTAATTTTATATTATAATTATTTGTTCCATCATATTTCGAAATCATAATTGAATTATCGCTATTTGTAATCGACGATGTTGAACCTATATGTAATGTTGATAATGGAATAGAAGTTCCAATACCAATATTATTTATATTCGAATTAATATTAACATAAATATTAGATTTACCATCATTAATCCAATAATTATTTCTAATGTTCAAATAAATATTATCAAGATTATTACCATTTTTATAAATAGCACCTGAATAATTAACTGTACCATTAACATCTAAATGATATTGAGGATTTATATTATTTATACCTAAATAACCAGTTGAATTTATTCTAATTTTTTCATTACTATTAATATTAAAACTGAAATAATTATTATCTAAATTATTATCAATACCAAATTTTATATTCGAATTATTAACATAAATATTATTAAAATTATCTGCGCCATTAATAATAATACCATTTAAATTTGTATATCCATTTGAAGTTAATAAACAATAATTACTAGTAGTCCAAGGATAATTTTGAATAAAACTTATCAAAGGTTCATTAGTAGTCGATCCTTCAAGTCTAATTTTAGGTATAATATCCGTATTCATTTATACTTATTAATAAAAATAAATATTATATATTAGAATAGAATAATATGAAAATAAATAATATATTCAATGAAAAATTTGAAGTTAGTTCTTTAAATAAGATTTTAAGTATGTTAAATACTAAACCATTAAAAATTAAAGCAAAGACTATTACAATAAAAGAATTATTATTAATAATTGTCCAATTACATAGACAGCAATTTATAAAAATGAAAAAAAATAAAGGCGGTGATCCAGATAGTTGCTATTTTAGTTCCTATCCTATGTTCAATCCTACAACTGATTATTTAAATACTAGCACCTTAAAATTTGATAATAATTTTCCACCACCTCCTATGACTTATTACAGAGATTTCTTTTAAATAAATTAATAAACTTCGTATTTCATATAATTATTAAGTTCCTTATATTTATATTTACTATCTTCTAAATAGTAAATGTTCTTCTCTTGTATTGCGTATCTTTCAAGAATAATAATTAATTTTCTTGAATGTTGAACAAAATCAGATATTGATTTCTTTAATTCTTCGAATGAACTAAAACCGTAATAATTTTCCATTTTAATAGGTAATATGACATAAACAGAATACATCTCTTTAATAACACTATCCCTCAATGATAGAAAAGTTGTGAAATAATTTTTAATATCATATCGATTAGCTAATATATACATATAAATCTTAAAAAAATTATCGATATAATTAATGATATTTGTGTATTTCTCATAATCATATTTCATTATAAATCGAATATTTAAAATGATATCTAATAATTTCTCATCATTTATTAAAAATTTAATATTTTTATTGAATTTCTTAATATAATAATTATCATTATTTGTATATTTTCTTTTTTGAATATCTGAATTAATAGATTTGATTATATTATTCCGATTTTGCGTATTTATATCATTATAATCATTAATTTTAGTGAAGTAATAATAACTAATAATAATTATTATAATTATTGATAAAAGAATTTTAACTTCATTTCCTGATATTATAAAAAAAATTAATGATATTATTAAAATTGCCACATAATAATTATAATACCACATAATTATATATTTACTCCGTCTATAAAATATATAACAAAAGATATAATTATAAATATAATACCTAAATAGAACAATCTCTCACTTTTAAAAATAATTTTATAAATATCTGTAAAAATTGTATTTGGTTTATAATTATTCAATAAGATGGTAATATCATTAATAATATCTATAATAATTTGAATTGAATTCTGATAAATATCATAAATACTTATATTTCCATAATCATCATTCTTCTTATCTTTATCATTATTATCATAAATCATATTTATCTATTAAATAAAAGAAATAAAAATAAATGATTTTAAATGACATCCATTAAATCAACGGATGACATTAAACTTCTCCTGCAACAATAGCGAATTAATCCTAATCTATCTAAAATCTCCTTAGTATGAATATCATTGAAGAATTTTAAATTATTCTCATCATCACCCATATCAACTGGTTTTAATTTAGCTTTTTCCATTTGAAAATAGTCATATTTATCTGCAATTACTTTTGAGCAAGTAAAACAACGAATTGGGATAATCATTTATATTTATTATTATTAATAAGATACATTTAAATATATCAATTTTTTTTATATAATATTAATAAGAATAAAAAAATGCAAAATATACAAGTTTTAAGATATATGGCAACTCTTGAATCAAAATTAAATAGTTTAACTAGCAATCCTAGTTCAGGAGTTGTTGATTTAACTGAGATAAATAATCGTTTATCATCTCTCGAAAATCGCTTAAAAGCTCTTGAAGATAATAAATCAACTAATTTAGATATGAATAATGAATTAGTTAATTTAACTGAAATTAATAATCGTGTTGTATCTCTTGAAAGTGCTAATTTAACTGATGTTAATAATCATATAACAATTCTTGAAAATAGTTTATCAACTCTCGAAAATAACTTCAATAATTTAAATTTAAATGATTTAATTAATCGTCTCCAAGCTCTTGAAACTTCATCTGCTTCATCAACTTGTCCAATGGTTGATTTAACTGAAATTAATAATCGTCTTCAAGCAATAGAAACTGCCAATAATGATTTATCTGTGAGATTATCAGCAATTGAAACTAAACCTGATTTATTACAACGATTATCCGCCTTAGAATTAACCGTTGCTACTCTAAATAATAATAACAATTCTTAGAATAATAATTATTATTATTTAAGGACTTTCTATTTATTTTTATATATATTTATACAAAAATGAACATAGATATTTATGTAATTAAATCGGACCATTTAAAAATGAGAATGAAACATTTAGAACCGACAATAGAAAGAATTAAAAAAATATTTAAAGAAAATAATTATAAAACAAATGTTTATTATATATCATCACCAAGTGCTGATGATATTGATAAAAATATAAATGATTATAATAATTTAATAAATTTGAATAATGATGAAATAGATGATGAAGAATTTAAAAATTTACAATCAAAATTTAATTATCAACAATTATCCAATTTATTTAAACATAAAAGGGCATATGAAATGATTAAAAATAATAATAATGATAGTACTCATAATTTTATAATTGAAGATGACATCATTTTATTTGATCATAACGATGGAACAGGAAATACAAATGAGAATTATTTTAAAGAATTCATAAAAAAATTACATAAAATTGATTATGATATTTTATTTACTTGTTGTATTTTCAATAATAATAAGAAAGGTATTGATTATTTATTATCAACATTGCAAAACAAAATTCTTCAATCAAAGAGTTCTTATTTCATAAATAAAAAGACAGCAAATGATTTATATGAATATTTGAATGTAATAAGATTTAATATTAAATTAAGTATATCAAAATTTGTATTTGATAATAAAAATAAAATAAAATCATATGTCTTAAATAAGCCAACTATTCTCGAAGGTTCTAAAATTGGTATATTTCCAACGACTGTTAATTCAAATAATTTATTAATTCAAAATAATAATTTCATTGAATTTGTGAATATGTTCAATGATGAAAAAATAGAAATTAAGAAATTTGAAGATTTTTATGAAAAATTTGGAAAGAATAATCCAGATTATCAACATATTTTAGGATTAAAATATTATAAAAATAAGCAATATAAGGAAGCAATAGAAATATTAAAATCAGGTGTAATAAATACGAAAAATAATGAAGGATTAATCGAACCATTTTCAGAATTATTAAATAATTGTATTAATATGCATCAATACTATCAAGATGATATTAAAGATTGTTTTTCGAAAAAAGGTAAATATTCATAATTATTTTTGTTTCATTTCTAAGTGTAAAAAACTACTTTTGAAATAGACATTATTAAAATCAATAACACGATAATTTTTAAGAATATGTTTTAAATTAATAAAAATATTACTCTCATAATTATTATAAATTACAGATAAATAAATTTTTTCAATGTTTTTAGAATATTTATCATCATATAAACAAGTGTCATAAATTGTTTTACCCCCAATAACAAAAACCTTATTAATTTTTTTATTCATCTTACAATGATTAAAAGCATCATCTAAATTAGTAAAACTAATTAAATTATTAAATCGTGGGAAATCCTTATCACTCGTAATAACAATATTCAATCTATTATGAAGAGGTTTATGAGGAAGCGAATTCCAAGTATTACGTCCCATAATTACTGCATTAATTTTCATATCATTATCATCATTATCATTTTCATTTGCATAACTGCATGTTATTTGTTTAAATAATCTAATTTCTTCCCTAATACTCCATGGGATTGTATTATCATATCCAATACCACCATCTAAACAACAAGCAAGAATAATTGAATATAACATTTTATTATTATTTATTTTATTTTTTATTAATATTATAATTATTAATATTTATATATCCATCATATATTTAACAGCTGTCAAATCTAAATCTCGAACTCTTACGAATTCATATTTATCATTTGGAAGTGGTCTTTTGATGATAAATGGAACTTTTCCTTGTTTCAATTCATCAATTGCTATTTTTCTCAAATCCATATTAGATTTAACATCAATATCTATATCAATAAATGGGATATGTCCCTGAGATAATTGAACAGTTCTTTGACTAATAATAAGATTAAATTCATATTTAGTCATAATTAATTTACTAATTTTAGGATTATCCAAAGTTGCAAAAATTTTATTACATTCATCAAACGGTTGCTTTATTTCATTAATGGACATTATTAAATAATAAAATTTTATCTCTTATATAATTAATCATTTTTTATTTTCCCTCCAAGTAAAACCACAATTATCACAAACATAGAAATATTTCATATTCTGAGGATGATATTTAATTGGTATTATTTGTCTCTTATCATCTGAAATTGTACAATTAGTACATTTAATATTATCATCCTTAATTCTTCTCAAAGTTGGATCAAATCTTAAATAATTATTAACATGTTGATTATATAATAATTCATCTTCTGTATAAATTGTCTCTGATATTTTAATTGCTTCTATCTTATCCTCGTCTTTCTCATAAAAACAATGTTTGCAATAATAAACCAATTTCTTATTATCATTCGTTTTTATGTATTTCATATTATGGCAAATTTCACAAAAATTCATTTTATTTAATATATATATTTATTATTTAATATTTAAATATTCATTTTTTTTATAATAATATTTGACATAGAAAATTTTCTATATAAATAGGTTCTCTACCTTTATTAGAAATTGATAATAGATAATCAATTTCACTTGCAATCTTTATTATCTCTAGTGATTTATTATTATTCAATTTCAATAAATCTAATGTTATATCAACGATTTTTAAATTATATTGAGATAATTTATAAGATAATTGTCTTATATCATTCAAATCATATTTGGAATTATAAAATTTTACAATTGGAGGATAATTATAATTATAAAATTCTTCTGTTAGAAGAAGTGGTTCATTAATTTTTATCTGTTGTAAGAAGATATTAAAAATGATATTTCTACTTATCTCTATTTCTTCATTTGAATTCATTTTCAAATTTAATTTTAAATATTTTTGAAAAATAAATTTAATTTCATCTATTGTGAATAATCGTATTCGAATGCAAAAAAAGCGACTTTTAATGGCATTTTCAATCTTAGAAATTTTATTCGTTGTGCAAATGAAATAGACATTATTATTAAATCTTTCTAGAATAATTCTAAAAGCATATGAAAATTCATTAAAATGATCAATATTTTTAAGAATAATTAAATGTTTATTTGAATTAAAAATAGGTTTATTTTTAATGATAAATAAAATCATATCAGTTAGGAATGAGAAATCGCTAGTTATATTAGGATTATTCAAATCAATTTCTATGAAATATTGATTTTCATTATAAATGATATTTTTATTCCATAATAATTCTTTTTTATTTATATTAATTAAATTAAATTTAGATTTTATTAATTCATTTATGAATAATTCCAATGGAAATCCAATATGAGAATATAATAAAATGTTGAAATCATAATTTATATGATTAATAAAAATTTTATTATATTCTTCAATATCATTAATAATATTTCTAAAATTATTTTTAAAAATATTCCATAATGACATTAATAATTATTTATAATAATGTATAATCATATTATAGAAAATGAATTTAAATGAATTTACAGATTTAAATGATTATATGGATTTTTTAAATAATTTATGTATTTATATTACTTTCTTTTATAGTATTGTTTTAATACTTGATGAATTATTTAATATAGGTATATTTACATATAATTATACATATAATTATAATTATGGCACTGCAACTCAAAAATTTAATGGTGTAAATACAATTGAATGTGAAACTAGTCGATTTAAGACTTATAATAATATTAATTTTTTTAAAACAGACATTTTCAATAATACTTATTCCAATTATCTTATTACTGTTTCTATTACTCTCATAACAATTATATCATCAATTTCATATGGAATTTACTTTTATTATACAATCATTAATGCTTCTGCTTTTTGTAAATATGATATTAGTGATGAATTGATGTCATATCCAAAGAAGTTTTTAAAATGTATTTGCAATGATTGTCATAAAATTCTTCCAAATTGTTCAATTAATTATTTAATATTATTTGTAATAATCATAATTATTCCTATTGCATATATCATAAAATTATTTTTGAAATATGATTTTACACCAACATCCAATTTATTATTTATGATAATTTCAATCGTCCTTTTTAGTTATATTTATAATATTTATGATACTAATCAAACGAAATCTTCTTCGGAAATAATAAAAGAAATATTAATCTTTTTCTTTTTCACAATAATTTTCATCATTTCTCTTTTAGTTCATAAAAATATTTATGACACATATAATGATAGTTCTTTAAATACAAATTTAAAAGATGATTATATTATGTATGATATTTATAAGCAAACAGCGCCAAATAAACCATCACCAATTCCATTACCTATATTCAATGGTAATGATTTATTAAAAACATTCAAATATATTGATGGTGGAGATATTAAAGATACTGATTATGATAATAAGAAATTAATCATTGATAAATATTATAGTGATAAGAAAGATTATGAAAAAGCAATGATTGAATATAATATCAAAAATGATAATTATAATTCAATGATTGAAAAACAAAGATTAAAATTAGATGATAAGACTTACTATTTCGATATAATGATGAATATGCTTGGAATTAAAAATCGTTTGAATTTAATGATAATAATCTTAATAATTATTTTATTAGGATTATATTATTATTATGATGAAGAATTATTTTTATCAGGTATGATTTATTTAATCAATGTATTAATTCTAATAACATTAATTAATGCAATTACTTTTTATAATACTTATTTGAATAAATATATTATTTATGAACCATCATCTTATTATAAGAATGATATATCAATTGCAAATACTAAATTGAATATGTATTTTAATAGTGGAAATGGTGATAATTTTTATCACATTCTCAATAATAATGCAAGTATCAATTATAATATTAATGATGATTTGAATAGAAATACTATTATTAATAGTGTTCGAACATTATCATCAATGTCGAATTTTAATATTGATAATATTAAATTAATAACTAATAATATTGATCAATATAATAAATTAAATAAACAAAATAAATTAGAAAAAAATAATGAATTGGATAGTGTCATTTATTATAATTTTAATATTCCTACTGAAACTTTACAATTCAGCAGTAGTGATATAAAAAATCCTATACAATTTTTATTTTCAGGAATAAATCAAATCATTATTTATAAAAATAATCAAATAGATAATTTTAAAATAATAACTAATTTAAATTTAAATTTTTCATCAAAATCATATCAAATTATGTTAAATCTTTCGAATTATTATGCTTATTTATATTATAAATTAAATTTTTATAAATCACTTATTTTAAAATATTTAAATAATAATATTAATAAAATTAAAAGAACAGAATATTCAAATTTATATCATAGTCTTGAAAAAACAATTTTTCTATTAGAACCATATAAGACAAAAATTATTATTTATACAAGTATTACTGCTTCACCAAAAATTGAAATTGGTGAAAATAATAAAAGATATATTTTTGATAATAATATTATTTTATTAAAAATAAATGAAATCGTTGCATCAACATCAACTACTATTGCAGATAGTGATTATGACACAATTTTAAATAATATCATAACAATTTTATTTAATTATGATAATACTAGAATATATATTAATTTTAAAAAAGATATAGATGATAGTTCAGGATCTCCTATAAAAATTAAAATAAATAATGTTGATAATGATATATATTTATCTATTGATACAACATCAATAATAACTCAAAATCAAAGTAAAATTATTCAACCTTCTATTACTATCAGTTCAATTCATTATTATGAATTTCCAAATAAAATTACTGATAATCATAATAATGATATAATATTAAAAATTTCTAATTTATTAGAAAATAATGTAAAATATTATATTAATGATAAAATTAGCGATGAAGATTTAAATAATAATACTTATAAATTAAAATCAAATTTTAAGGATGATAAAAATATAAAAGAATTAAAATTAAATAAAACAAAAACAAATATATATTCTTCTAGTAAAATCGGAAATAGTGATTATATATGTGATAGTTCTTTATATCTTCCTACAAAGATTTATAAACATAATAGTGATGATTATAAATTATTATTTAAAAAAATAATTTTAAATGTTTTATATAATAATCTTATAAATATAACGACACAATTTGATAATAATGATTTAAAAAATTTATTTAGTCCATCAAGTATTGATAATACACAAATAAATTTTTATGATTTTAGTTCATTTTTTACTAAACCAAATGATGTTGTTACTTCATATGATTTAAAAGATTTAAATAGTTTTATAAAAGATATAACATCGACTACAACGATTTCTGATTCTAGTCCAAATGTTTTAGGATTTATAATATTACTATATAATATTTATAATTATAATATTAATAGTAATAAAATTATATCAATAATTGAATATTTTATTTATATACAATCATCAAATCCTATTAATAGTATTAATATTTTCAATGATGTATTTCCATTATCTAATAATAATGATTTAGTTAAAGATTTAAATAGTATTCCTGGTAAAACAATTAAACCTAAAAATGAGAAAGATTATATTAGAAATAATTATTTAAATATGGATTTAATTAGACATTATGAAAAAAATAAACATTTAGTAAGTTTAATTTTAAATATTTATTCTAATATTTTTACTAATGTCAAAAGTGTTATTTCATCTATTGATAAAACTAATTTATGTTTTTCAAGTAATGATAAATATGCAATTGAACAAAATTTATACAATCACATATCAAAATATTATACATTAGGAACATCATTACCATTAAGATCAGTAAATATAAAACCAGCATTTTTTAATAAAGAAAGTAAACAAAAATTATTAGATATAAATCAAGAAATAATTAATGTTTTTAAAATAATTGATTTTTTATTTGAAAATGTAAGCAGTGATAGTAATAATAATACATTATCAAAAGAACAAGATGAAATAATTAAGAATTATAATTTCTATAATCCAGAATTGTATAATAATATCAAAAATTTTACACAGGAAGAATTATTTATCAATTGCAATTATGTGAATAAATATAATAATTTAGAAACAAGTAAATTAGAATTATTTAAATATAATTGTGATAATGTCGCATATAACTTCCCAATATTATTAATAATATTTGTAGTTGTTTTTGGAGAAGCTTATTTAATAAAATATTAATATAATTTAATATAAGGAATAATAATGAGTAGTTCTGGTGATAATAATAATGATAATTGCGTTGATGCCAATAATAATATTAATTATAATTTTGTAGGTTTGAAAGAGATTATTGATAAAGAACATATTTTAAAAGTTTTTGATACAAATTACATACCTTTAAATAGTCTTCCAATTGCTTATTATAATACTAGTAATCCAATTGTAACAGATGGTAATGACGAATTATTAACATTATTAGAAAAAATTAATAATAAAAAAAATATTTATAATACTTATAATATTACTCCAATTTATATATCAATAACAATTGTATCAATTTTAGCATTATTGGCAATATTAAGAATATTTTTTGTAATTTATAATAAATTTTATAGTTATATATTAATAATATCTTTAACAGTTCCTATTATTATTTTAAGTTTGTGGTTTGTATATATAAATAATCAGTCTTTATAAATAGAATGACAGAATTTTTTTTCAATTTTAAAGATTTGACAAATATTCAAAATCCGAATAAAGTTATGTTGAATTTAGGTTCTTTCGTAATTAGTGATGATTATATTAAAAAAATGTTTCCAAAGAGATATAATTTTTATATGAAATTCGTGGATGGTTTTTCATCACCATCAAATTTATATAAATATTTATATAGAACAAAAGAAAGCAAAGATTATTATGAAGAACTTCAAGGAAAATTGGCAAAAATATCTAATTCATTATCAAAATTAAGTAATAAAAATAAGAAAAAAGTTCTTAATGTATTGTCTCAAAATTTAGGTAATAGAGGTAATAATTATAATCAATTTCTTGATGTTATTTCAAGTATTACTACTACTAATGATAATAGTGTAAAAAGAAAAGGCGGTGCAGAAGGTGATGCCCAAGGGGGTGAAGCAGTAGAAGGTCAAGAACAAGCAACTGAAAATGAAGTTCAAAAAGAAGTTGTGAATGAAAGTGAATATAGATCTCCGCCACTTGAAATTCTTCAAACTCATCAAATACAACCAACACAGGAAGCACCTAGAAGGAGGATAATTCTAGGTACTATAGATGATGAATATTCAAAAGATTATTATGTCAAGAAACCTTTTAAACCTATGGAAACATTTTTAAATGATGTTAAGAAAATAGCGCCAGTTCTTAATTTACAACCACCTAAAACAATTGATGATTTAGTTAGAAAAGTCGATGGAGACGCTGATAAATCAGATTTTTTTAATGTTGATACTGCTGATATAAGTGAGAAGACTGATGATTTACAACAACTTTATAAAAATTATCTTAAAAATCCTTTATATAGTCCAGAAAGATTAGAAATTAATATTTATGATAGAATAACATTTATTATTGTTACTTATATTATTCGTTTTTTAACATTACAATTCATTTATTGGTGTTTAAATTCAAATATTATTAATAATTTTTCAAAGGCATATAATTATTATACAATCATTTATATCCTATTTTTCATATTTATAACATCAATTGTAAATGTAATGTATTTTTACCCAGTTTTTGAATTATTTTCGAATATATCTTCAATAACCGTCTTTCCAAATTATTTCTATTATTTCTATATTTATACGAATGGTTATTTGAGTTTAGCAATTCATCTTTTTATAATATTAATATTATTATTTGTTCCATTCGTTCTTGTTATGGATAGAAAAGATGTTAATTTTATTGGTGATAGTGATGGAGATAATATTAGTTATGATTATAAGAAGAAGAATGAAATTTATATATCAATATCTAATTTTTCACTAATAATATGGGTATTAACGAGCATTATTTCACTTAAATTTTAATTATATAATTAAATTAGAATTGTTTTATTAAAAAATGGAATTAATATCAAATTCCAGAGAATTATTTATAATAGAAAATGTTATAAATTATTTGCAAACTACTTATCCAGATGTTTATAGCGATAAAGAGATAATAAGAAATTATATCGAATATAATAAATTATATAATAAAAAAAAATTATCTAAAAGAGAAAAAACTGTTATATTTACACAAGAAGAGAAAGAAAGATTGGAAGAATTAAATACTATTTTCTTCGGAAATGAAGAAGGAACATTTAATACATATGTAGATTTACCAGGTAATTATTTAATGACAATTAGAACTATTAAACAATTAATAAGTTCAACTAATAAATCAATTGATGATATTATAAAAGAAGTTTATTCATTATTTGAAAATGAAGAAATAACCAAAGATGAAAAATTTTTACAAGATTATTTAAATACTATTATAATACCATCATTATTAACTACTTTAGATACGCATTATGTTAGTGAAAAAATTGATCATAAAATAGATAGACAAGAACATACATTTGACAATGCTCAAATAATACAAGAAGAAAGAGAAAAATTAGATGAAAAACAAAGAAAGAAGGAAGAAGAAATAAGAAAAAGAGAAGAGATAGAGAAGAAAGAAATAGAAAAAGCAAAAGTTAGAAAAGTTAAACAAGACGAATTAAATGAAAAACTTAAAGCTAAATTAGTGGAGAAGGATGCTGAAAGTAAAAATAAACAAAAAGATGAGAAAAAAACATTTATCAAAAATTTTAATGATAATTTTGAAAAATTAAAATATGATTTAATGATGAATCCTGATTTAAAAAATGCTTTAAAAAATTTTAATGATTATGATAATTGTATGAAATATTTATTAGAGCACCCTGAAACTGATGAAAATGTTAAAAAAATTATAGAAAATTATTGTAATTTATTAAAATTAAAAAAAGATATTAATGATGAAAAAAAAGATATTAGTCAATTACAAAAATTAGAAAAATCATTTAATTCTAATAAAAAAGATTTAGTAAAAATACAGAAATCTTTTTCAAAACAATTCAAAGAAAAAAAAGATAAAGATTTAATTGATAATCAACTTAAATCATTGGATGATTATATTAATGCAAATATTGGTGAATATGCTCAAATATTAACTATTGATGGTGAAAAAATGATTTCTAAAAGGACGAGTTCAAATATGGTTTCTTCTTATTTCAAAATAAAAATTAAAGAATTTTATGAATTACAAGATGATATTTATTTTAAATTATTATATGATAAAAATGAAGATTTTAAAACATTTATTAAACAATTATTCCTTTATTATGGGATATTATATTCATTTTTTAATTCATTAAAAAAATCTCAATTTTATTATTTTCAAGTATTTATTGATATATTTAATAATTTAATTAAAAACTCGGTTTTTAAACTTGATGATAAGAATAAATTAATAATTGATGAATTAATAAATGAAATTCGAATGCAAAATATTAGTATAAGATTTGATAAAGTTAAATTTTGTTCATTTTTAAATATTTTTTTTCATCATATAAAAATTTACTTAAGTTATGTAAAATTAGAAAATCTAAATGTATTTACAAATTTAAATGATTTAAACAAAAAATATTTAAATACTGATGCAGATACTGATTTGATTTCATATATTCAAACAAATGATGATTTTACTAAAATTTGTAAAAATAAGTATGATTATGATGATGTAATAAAAGAAAAAACACAAGAAATAGATGATGAAAAAGAAAAAATAAAAGAAATGGATGATGAAAAAATTATGTTAGATGTTTATAATTTTTTTTATTTAAAATATTTTAATTCATTTAATAAAATTAAAGATATAACTATAACTTCATATGAAAATAATCCTGAATTAAAATTAAAATATGAAAAATTACGAAGTATCATCAATGAACAAATTAACAAAATTAAAAGAAAAGATGTAAATTTATTACATGAAATAAATTTACAAGATTTTAACATTAATTATGATGAATTTATTAGAAAACAAAGTAATAGATTATATGATAATGAACAACTAGATGCAGTAAAAGATCATTTTAAAAAAATATATATTAATAATTTTTTATAATAATTAAAATATTATTATCTATAAATAGATTTTTAAATATAATGTCAACTCTTTTTACTAAAACACAATCACGATCAAGAGATATAGATTATGGACAATATTTTAAAAAAAATTATAGTACTGATGGTAGTATAATTTTTACACCACGTAATCCTAATCAAATAAATCAAAATTTGAGAATAACAGCAACATTTAATAATTATAATTATATTTATAATTATAATAATATTGTAATTTATGATAGACAAGGCATTAATACTTATAATTTAACTTTTCATAATGAAGAAAATTATCTTATAACAAATGACAAAATGTTTATATTATTAGGAGATGATATATATCAATCTTACAATATTTATAATAAATTACATTATATTTCATCAGATGGACAGAGAATAATTATTGATAAACGTATCTATAATTATTATAAAGATGATGGTAATACGCATAAATATCATTGTTGTCAAATAGATAATACATTTCAAGAATTATCAATTGTAACATCAAATATTAATCTAAATCAAGATTTAAATGATACTTATGGAACAATAATATATCAAACTAGAACTCCAACATATTCAAGAATAGTTAGTGATCCTGAATATTTACCAAGTCATGAAGTTGTTTATTCACCACAACCACATGTTTCTTCACCACAACCACAACCACGTGTTGTTTCTTCACCAGGTGCAAAAAGTATTTTTGCACATAACCAAATAGCAAGAAGAGCAGAAGAAGAAGCAGCAGCAAAAAAAAAAGCAGAAGCAGAAGAAGCAAGAAAAGCAGAAGAAGCAGCAGCAAGAAGAACAGCAGAAGAAGCAGCAGCAAGAAGAACAGCAGAAGAAGCAGCAGCAAAAAAAAAAGCAGAAGAAGAAGCAGCAGAAGCAGAAGCAGCAGCAAGAAGAACAGCAGAAGAAGCAGCAGCAAGAAGAACAGCAGAAGAAGCAGCAGCAAAA